>Ga0302280_1000108_pt1 | contig 73914 bp, 88 predicted proteins | sample III_Fen_E1_1_FD_198771 | JGI IMG/M metagenome (GOLD analysis project Ga0302280, IMG submission 198771) | Peat permafrost microbial communities from Stordalen Mire near Abisko, Sweden - III_Fen_E1_1 | ecosystem: Environmental > Terrestrial > Soil > Wetlands > Permafrost | place: Sweden: Abisko... | reverse complement strand
CGGTGAACGCTTACCGGTACGGCATTGCAACATATATAAGGTCTCATCTTCAATGGTGAATTCCAGATCCTGCATTTCCTTATAATAGGTCTCGAGCATGGCACGCACGGCACAGAGCTGATCATAGGCTTTGGGCATTTGATCTTTAAGTGTCGATAGTTTTAACGGTGTGCGGATACCTGCCACTACGTCCTCACCTTGCGCATTGATCAAATAATCCCCGTAGAAAGTATTCTCTCCGGTATTAGGGTCGCGGGTAAAGCAAACGCCTGTACCGCTTTTATCACCCTTGTTACCGAAGACCATTTGCACGACGTTGACTGCAGTTCCTTCAAGGTCCGTGATCTTTTCAACACGTCGGTAGGTCTGAGCCTTTTCAGCTTCCCAGCTGCCGAAAACAGCCATGACCGCACCCATCAATTGCTTCCAGGGATCTTGCGGAAAATCATCGCCCTTGTTCTTTTTATAAAATACTTTGAATTGACCGCAAAGCTCTTTGAGGCTCTCAGCAGGGATCTCGGGATCGGTTTTGACGCCTAATTTGTGTTTCATTTCATGCAGCATATCTTCCATCGGCTGCTTGGAAAGGCCCATAGCCGTCGAGGCATACATTTGGATGAAACGACGGTAGGAATCATACGCAAAACGCGCATTATTGGTTTTCTTGGCCAAACCTTCGACGGAATTATCATTCAATCCTAAATTCAAAATAGTTTCAAGCATCCCGGGCATGGAACGGGCTGCGCCTGAACGCACAGATACCAGGAGAGGATCATTGGCATCGCCCAATTTTTTACCGGTAACTTTCTCAAGTTTCTTTAAAGCATCACGCAATTCGGCTTCTAAACTTGAAGGGAGTTTTCTGCCCAATTTATAATATTCCGCACAGGTCTGGATGCTAACGGTAAAACCGGCCGGCACATTGATGCCGATCGATGTCATTTCCATAAGACCGATACCTTTACCACCCAAGACATTCTTGGTTAAATCCGCGCCCTTTGCTTCTGCCTTACCGGCGCCGTAAGAAAATACATGCTTTTTTGCCATTTCTTTACTACCTTTCTATTAATTGTTCCTTAATGTTGTTGCGAGTCCCGGCAACGACGGGAGAAGCAATATGGTTATAACTCAAGTTTTTCCTTCAAATATCCTGCTAATCGTTCCAAAGGAATACGTTCCTGCTGCATGGTATCCCTGAAACGTACGGTCACTTGCTTGTCTTCGAGTGATTGCACATCCACGGTCACACAAAAAACAGTACCCACCTCATCCTGACGGCGGTAGAGTTTTCCTATGGCAGCTGTATCATCATACACGCAAACAATGTCTTTTTGAAGCTCTGATTTGATTTTCTTGGCCAAGGCCACAATCGCATCATTCTTCTTGAGTAGAGGCAAAACAGCCACCTTGATGGGGGCGAGTTTTGGATGAAATTTCATGACGACACGCAGGGCGTCATTGACTGTTTCTTCATGATAGGCGTCCACCAGGAATGCCAGGGTGGCCCTGTCGCATCCGCCGGAAGGTTCGATCACATGAGGGAAAAACTTCTCATTGGTCACCGGGTCCTGGTACTGCAAATCCTTGCCGGAAAATTTTGCATGCTGCTTTAGATCATAATCGCCACGGTTAGCAATGCCTTCCAACTCGGACCAGCCAAAGGGAAAGTTGTACTCCACGTCAGTGCAGCCTGCCGCGTAATGGGCCAATTCATCCTTATCGTGCACACGCAGCTTCAGATTTTCTTTCTTCATTCCTAAACCAATGTACCACCCAAAACGGGCTTGGATCCATTCCTCATATTTCGCCAAGGCTTGTTCTGGTCTGCAGAAATATTCAATTTCCATCTGTTCAAACTCGCGGGTACGAAAGGTAAAATTGCCGGGGGTGATCTCATTACGGAATGACTTGCCGATTTGGGCTATGCCAAATGGGAGTTTGCGATGAGTGGAATCTACCACATTAGGAAAATTAACAAAGATCCCCTGCGCGGTCTCGGGCCTCAGATAAACCACAGACGATGAATCTTCCATGGCACCCAGGCTTGTTTTGAGCATCAAATTAAAAGAACGGGCTTCGGAAAAAGTTGTGTTGCCGCATTGCGGGCATTTGCCGTTTTGAATATGGTCCGGACGCAGGCGCTTATTGCATTTCTTGCATTCGACCAGCATATCCGCAAAATTATCTGTATGACCGGACGCTTTCCAGGTTGTCGGATGCATCAGGATAGAGGCATCAAGTCCTACGACATCGTCGCGAAAATGTACCACTGCCTGCCACCAGGCGTTCTTGACATTGCGCTTGAGCTCAGAGCCCAGCGGCCCGTAATCCCAGGCGCCGTTAAGGCCGCCGTAAATTTCGGAAGACTGAAAAATAAAACCCCGGCGTTTGGCTAGGGCTACGATTTTATCCATTAAAGGTTCTGCCATATTAGAAAAAGTATTGTATCAAAGGTTTATTAAAAAGCAACTTTAAAACATTTTACCGACTACAAGGGGTAAAACGCTTTCGGTCCTTAAAATGCGGGGGCCTAAATCTATGGTTTGACAGCCGGCGGCTTTTAAAAGATCGATCTCGTAGTCGATGATGCCGCCTTCGGGGCCGATGACTAGGACCACGGGTCGAATGACATTGGAAAAAGATTGCGAGCTACTGCGAGTGTCCGGCATGAGGACCTTCGCTTCGCTCGCAATGACACTCACCTTATTAGGATGGGCGACTAGGGCTAATTTTCCATTAATTAGTGAAGGCAGCTCATCTTGTACGAAGGGTTTGAAGCCTTTTTTGATGATGACCTCGGGCATGACCGTGTCCTTGGCTTGCTCCAGACCTAAGATCAATTGCTCTGTGATTGCTGGTGGTTTTAATGATGAGGAATTCCACAAACTTTTCTCTACCCGTTTGAAGTTAAGAATGATTATTTTCTTAATCCCCAGCATCGCAGCGGAAAATAAAATACGTTTGAGCATGGGGGGACGCGGGAGTGCCAGGACCAAGGTCAGACTCAGAGCTTCCGGAGGCTTTTGGTCAAGTATAACTTCAAGCTCAATGACGTCAGAATCTTTGCTAATTACTGTGCCCTGCCCCATGAGGCCGTTGATCTTTCCGACGGTCAACGTTTTTGCGCATTGGGCTTTAAGAATATCCTGGATATGTATAAAACGCCGGTCGCTTAGACGGACGCGATGAGGGGTGATGAAATCTTGATCGTGGAGCAAAATAAGGTTCATTTTGATGGCTCTGGAGGCATGTGAAAGGAATGAGCGTCGTCGGGGAATTGGCCTGAGATGACCTCCTGTTTGTACAGCTTGACCGCCTGCAGGATTTGCGGGCCCAGATCCGCATATTTTTTGCTGAATTTTGGCTGATAGCGGGTGGCAATCCCTAATAGATCATGGATCACTAAAACCTGCCCATCACAATGAGGGCCGGCACCAATACCGATGGTGGGGATCTTTAATTGCCCGGTGATCTCTTGCGCCACTTCCTGAGGGATGCATTCCAAGACCACACTAAAACATCCCGAGTCCTGCAATACCCTGGCATTTTCAATAATGGCCCGGGCTGATGCCTTATCCCTGCCTTGCACCTTCATACCGCCGAGTTTTTGAGCGGTTTGCGGGGTTAGGCCCACATGCCCCATCACCGCGATACCGGCCTTGGCAATAGCTGATGCCACCTTGGGACAATCTTCAAACCATTCCAGTTTTACCGCCTGACAACCTAACTCGATAAATTGCCGAGCATTATCCACGGCGGCAGAAGGATTCAACTGATACGAATCAAAAGGCATGTCACCGACGACTAAGGTATTCTTGACCGCCCGAACAACCGCCTTAGTATGGTGCAGCATTTCTTTCATCCCTACTTCAGTCGTTGACTCGAGGCCCAAAACCACATTCGCGAGGGAATCCCCCACTAAAATGATATCGATCCCTGCCTCATCCAGAAATGAAGCCATAGGATAATCATAGGCTGTGAGCATGGTGATGCGTTCTTTTTTGGATTTCTGGGCGATGATTTGTTCAACGGTTTTCATGCTAAATATTGGATGATCTTCTGGGCTGATTTTTTGCCGCCGGCGATGGCTTCCACAACTGACCCGCCGTTAGTTACGGCAGAGCCGCAGGCAAAGACCTTTTCCATGCTGGTCATGCCTGTATCAGCATTCGCCCATAAAGATCCATCCTCATCCCATTTTAACTGTGCTAAATACTGTTTTAAAAAATCATTAGGCCTTTGACCGTTAGCAATGATCACCGTCTGGGCCTCCAAAATAATTGGTTCATCAGCCGACGGTTCAAGCTTTAGACCACCCTTCCCGTTGACAATATCCAATTTACGGCATTTAACGCCCTGAACAAAACCACGATCATCACCCACCAACTCCAGAGCCTTCATGGAATGGACTTCAAGGCCTTCTTCCCTTGATTCTTTCAAGATCTCGGCACTGACCCCGGCCTGTTCCTCAAACCCTTCAAAGATCACCTGAACCTCACTGCCTAAACGCAGGCTCAGACGGGCCGCGTCAAAAGCCGCTTCCCCGCTGCCGACAATCACTGTTTTAGTGCTTAATATCCTCTGCTGACGGGCAGCTGACAAAATATCTTCCTTGTTAGTTGTTTGTAACCGATAGAGAAATTCCTTATCATAATAAACACCGGCCAGGCTGGTGCCCGGCAAATCACTAAAAACCGGAAGACTGGCACCGGTGGCCAAAAGCAGGGCCGAAAATCCTTGCATAAAAAGCTCGTCGATCATCAAGGTGCGGCCAAACACGGCATCGGTCTGGATCTCGACCTTTAAAGATTTTAACAGCGAAAACTGCTCATCGATCACCCTCTGGGGAAGGCGGAATTCCGGTATAGCATAGCGCAAAAGACCGCCGGGTTCATGCGCTGCTTCAAAAATAGTGACCGATAAATTATTTCTTGCTAAATAATAAGCCGCACTCATTCCCGACGGGCCAGAACCAATGATAGCCACCCTTTTCCCCAAGAGCCCTGTCCCCATTTTGGGGACTGTCCCCTTTTGCTTTTGCTTTTGAAAGTCAGCGGCAAAACGCTCCAAAGCGCGGATCGGAATCGGATTCCCGTCCGCATAAAAAACGCATGCGTCTTCACACGGTGCCGGACAAATTCGCCCGCAGATCGCGGGGAAAGGGTTCTCTTTTTTAATACGCTCCAGGGCCAGCCCCGTGTCCCCTTCACGTAATAAACGAATAAATCCCGGGATATCAATGCCCAAAGGACAGCCAGGCAAACAAGTAGCCTCAGCGCATTGAGGACAGCGACGAGCCTCGTCCTGGGCTACTTTTTTGTTGAACCCCAAAGAGACTTCATCAAGCCTGTGAGGCCTTGTCCCCTTGGTGTGATGAGTGGGGCTTGATTTTCCCATATCCGCGACTCCAATTCATTCATGCGTTGTGACAATACCTGATAATCCATTGTATGCCCGTCGAATTCAGGCCCATCGACACAGGCCAGACGGATCTGCCCGTCTACCATGACCCTACAGGAGCCGCACAAACCCAGCCCATTGACCATATAAGGATTGACCGTCACCCTTAAGGGGATATTTTTCTCCTTGGTCATTTGGGAGGCTGCCTGCATCATTTCAACCGAACCAATGGCATAGACGCGATTGACGGTATATTTGCCCAATAATTCTTTCAAAAGATCTGTAGCCAAACCCCTGCGCTCATAACTGCCGTCATTGGTCGTGATAAAGATCTCATCGCAAACCACCCGCATTTGAGCTTCCAACATCAACACTTTCTTGGATTTAGCTCCGATAATGCCGATGACTTTATTGCCTTTTTTCTTCAAACCGCGGCAAATCGGCAGGATCTGGGCCACACCGATACCGGTAGCCACACAAATAACAACGCCATACTTGTCTAATTGCGCACCTTTACCTAACGGACCCACCATTTGATAAGGGCTCTCTCCGATAGACAGTGCCCCTAATTTCCGGGTGGTTGATCCCACTTCATGGACCAGCAGGGAGATCACACTGCGGCGATCGTCGCTGTCTACAATTGTCATCGGGATATTAGGCTCTCCAAAAACTGGCGTGACCATCACGAACTGCCCCGGCAGGGCTCGGGAGGCGATCAACGGTGCCAAAATATCAATTTTCTTTATATCCTGGGCGATAAGTTGTTTATGAATGATCTTGTTCATTTAACCTGAAATTCTGTTTCTAGGACTTTATCGCCAAATCTCACAGTGACCGCTTGAGCATCAATAGATTCCAAGCCTTTCAAAACCGGAGACACAAGATTTTCCATATTGTACATGGTCAACTTGGCAGATTGCGCGCCTAAAGCATAATTATCCAACAGACGCGTCAGGTCTGCTTTCTGCTCGATGTAATTAGCAATATCATCACGGATCGATGCTTCCTCACGGGTTAAATTGTCGATAGCTCCGTTGACCAGAATAGGGTCTTCAAGAGATGTATTAGACAGCGAAGTGCTCTTTAATTGGACCAGCTTCTTCTGGGCCATGATCAACTCCGCGCTCTTGTCGGCAATGGCATCGTCTAATTCCTGTTTTTTATTGTCGCCGTCTTGCTTATAGGCCGCGGCCATAGAAACCTGACCGGATAAATATTTATCGATCCACCCCAGGAAATCCTGGGCCCTTCGGGACAATTCAGCTGTTTTCATCAGGGTCACGGAATGGAATTTTTGGCCCCCGTCCAAACTGAACTGCTCAACCGCATCATCGGAAACTATGGAACGCATTGAATCATTATAAGCATCAATGGATTTCTTAAGCAGCTGGCGGGAAGTAGCCACTAACAAATAATCATCCAAAAAGCCATACCCGGGGTCCATATTCGCCCCTATGGGCAAAGTAATATAGTGAATATCCACGTGATCATATTCTTCATGCTGCAGCATCAGGAGTGGATTTTGAACAAACCTGTCCAACAAGCGCTCTGCCGCAGGACGGTCCTTAATTTTAACAAAGATCAATAGGCGCGGGAAAGGATAATTGCCCTGCATATCAACATCCGTCAAATACCCGCCGATCTCATGACCTAAAAGAGGTAACACATCTTTCTTGATATTAATTTGAAAATGTTTTTCCAACCTGTGTTTGAATTTATCAACCCCCTGGGCCAATTGAGGATTATCGTCCAGGCTTTTTCGCAGGGTTCCCCAAGATTGCTCAAAATCATAACAACCGCCCCAATTATACGCAATGGCATTATCGGGAATGAATTTCAAAGAATCGTTGGTAACCGCCGGACAGGAAAAAGTCTTAAGCATCCCTGAAGGCAAATATTTTTCATTTAATCCCACTATCATTTTATATTTGCTGACCACCCCCGGCATATATGATAACCCATAGACCGGGAATGCCGCCGTTTGATAACCTAAAACCGTCAGCCGGGAATCCATTTCCCCCCTCCACAGGTCCGAAAAAAGATTAAGATTAACAAAAACCAACCCGTCTGATGAAGGATAAGCGTTCTGCCGCACAAAATTATATGAAGGGTCTTCTTGCAGGGGTTCACGTTTATGTTGATAAACATCCACCACCTCTTCTAAGTGATCTAAAGACTCAGGAGCGATGATCAATAGATCCCTGATACGCACATAAGCCAATCCCAGGCCCTGCTTTTTAAATAAAATGTGATTAATGACCCGTCCTTGATATTGCTGCTGGCTGACAGTGACATCATCACCCCAATGATGAGAAAGCCGGCTTAAAAGTTCCGCAATTCTCGTCGATAATGTCAAGCGCAAAGTCACAAAGAGCTGATAGGATTTATCATTTCGATAAATAGCTATGGCCGCTTCCTTACCGATGAAACTTTTGACCAGAGGGTTGCTCCAGAGCTTACCCAGATCTTTCTGCCAACGCTGAAAATCACTGATGTCTTTGGGAGAAAAATTATTACGGCTCAAAACATCCGGCAGATCTATAGCTGCTACATTCTTTCCAAAATCCGAATGGATCACTTGATCGATATGCTCCCGAACGTGGACCAAGCGAGCATACACCAAAGGATGGGAAGGCAACAGCTCTTCTACCGGCAATCCCGGGCGCTGGGACCATATCCAAAATCCAAATGCCAACACTAAAGGGATACTTATTATCCAAACAATTTTATTTTTCATATTAAATACCGAAGAACGCCTTTGCGTTTGAATTCACTTGATTCAATGTTTCCTGCTCATCCAAATTCTTTAACTGGGCCAGGGCCTTCCATGTCCTTATCACGTCTTTAGGTTCAGCCTTAAAAAAGATCTCCCCGTCTTTATAATTGACCGGTGAATCCGTTTCAATAAGGACCCTTTCAAGCGGCGCATGCGCCATGGCCCGGCGTGATTCAGGGCTATAAGCAACGCTGGGGCTGGTCGACACATAAAAACCAGCCTCGATGATCTGATCTAAAATATCCACCGGACCGCTGTACCAGTGAAATAAAACGCGCTTGACTCCGGACTCCCTGGTCATGCTTAAACAATCCCGCCAGGCCCCGCGGCTGTGAATGACAATGGGCAAATCAAACTCAAGAGCTAGGTCTAAATGAAACCTGAGGGAATCTTTTTGTTTTTGACGCTCCGCTTCGTCTTTGCGCACCCACTTATACCAATAATCCAAGCCGGTTTCACCAATGGCACGGACCTGCTTGATGTTCGAGCGCATAAAGTCATAAGCCATTTGCTGTGTTTCCGGCTTGACCAAACCCGGGTGTACGCCCAAAGCCGGATGGATTGCAGGCGCTTTGTACTGACCGACGATCTCCAATAATTTTTTCATGGAGTCCAGGTCAACACTCATGGCTATGATATCTGTGACACCTGCCTCAAGGGCCCTTTTCATAGCGCCGGGAAGGTCCTCGAGTTGGTCTATATGCGCGTGTGTATCAATGATGCTCATTATTTGCTATCTATGATAATTGTGACCGGACCGTCGTTAATCAAAGACACATCCATCATGGTTCTAAACTGTCCGGTCGCAACTATTGCCTTCGTGGCCTTTAGCTGCGTAACAAAATAATTATATAATACTTCACCTTTGGCAGGGTCTGCCGCCTCATCAAACGAAGGCCTGCGTCCCTTTTCGCAGTTACCATATAAGGTGAATTGTGAAACAACCAGGTACTCGGCCCCAGCTTCCTGGGCACCCACATTCATCTTACCTTGCGCATCTTCAAAAATGCGTAATTCCGTGATTTTTTTGATCAAGTAATCGGCCGATGCCGGGCTGTCATCACGGGCAACACCTAAGAAAATCAATAACCCTTGGGAGATCTGCCCGACCACTTGGGATGCGACCTTAACTTGTGCTTCTTTAACCCTTTGAATAACAACACGCATAATTAATCTTTGATTATAGATACACCTCTGATACGCGTCAACGAAATAAAAGTGACACATTTGACAAGGGCCATGCTTTGTGTTACAAAATCAAGATAATGGATCTTAAAGAACTTCTAACACAACATGCCTTCCCCCCATCAGTCATTGACGTTTTGACAGCTTCCGGTATCACCACCTTGCATCCACCCCAGGCAGAAGCTATCCGCAAAGGGGTATTGGATAAAAAAAATGTGGTCATGGCCGTGCCTACGGCCGCCGGTAAAACCCTGATCGCCGAGCTGTGCATGCTCAAATCCATCCTGCAAGATGGCGGCAAAGCTTTGTACATCGCTCCTCTCAAAGCCCTGGCCAGTGAAAAATACCATGATTTTAAAAATAAATATGAAGCTCTTGGCATCAAGATCGGCATTGCCACCGGGGATTTGGATTCGCCCAGCAAATATTTAGACCGCTATCAAATATTAATTGCCACAGCTGAGAAGGTTGATTCCATCCTGCGCAATAAAGCCGGATGGCTTATCAATTCCCTTACAGTCGTCGTCCTTGATGAGATCCATTTTATCGACGATGAAAGCCGCGGGCCGACTTTAGAGATACTTACCGCCCGCATCAAGCAATTAAAACCGGATATCCAAATCCTAGCTCTCAGTGCCACCATCAGCAACGCACAGGAAGTCGCCGGCTGGCTGGGAGCTAATCTGGCCCTAAGTCATTGGCGTCCTATTCCTCTTAAAGAAGGCGTATATTTTAATGAACGGATCATGTTCAATAATGATTCCATCCGCCTGGTCAAAGAAGAGGTGGACGATGATCTGGGCAAATTGACCATGGATACCCTGCGCGGCGGCGGGCAGGTCTTGGTTTTTGTCAATTCCAGACGATCTGCCCAGGCGGCGGCGCGTGAACTATGCCCTTGTGTATCAACCATCCTTAAACCTGATGAGAAAAAAATATTGAACGATCTGGCCAATGAGATCAGCGAAGATCATTCGGCTACCAAGGTTTGCAAAAAATTAGCGGAGATCGTCAAGGCGGGTTGTGCTTTTCACCACGCAGGCCTCACCCCCAAGCAGCGGCATTTGATCGAAGATCATTTTAAACGCAATATCATCAAGGTCATTTGCTCAACCCCGACTTTGGCCGCCGGTGTGAATCTCCCCGCCCGCCGGGCCATTATCCGCGACTGCAAACGTTATGCCAGCGGGTTGGGATCGGTATATATTTCCACGTCAGAGTACAAACAATGTGCCGGACGCGCCGGGCGTCCTCAATACGATGATTACGGGGAAGCCGTGCTAATAGCCAAATCCCTTTCAGATCAAAGCACCTTATTTGAACGCTTCATTTTATCCAAACCCGAGCCTGTAACTTCCAAACTCGGCTCTGAATCAGCGCTTCGCATCCACATCCTGTCGTCCATTGCTGCCGGCTACGTCAGTGATATCAACAGCATGTTTGATTTTCTCAAACATACCTTCCTGTCTTACCAAAGTCCGGGAGTTGATCTGGTCAGCATCGTCGGTGAAATCTTTGATTACCTGCGCATGAACGGTTTTATCGATAAAAGCGGTTTTAAATTCTTCACCACTCCCTTTGGCAATATCACCAGCCGTCTTTACATTGATCCCATGACAGCCCTTGTCCTGCGTGAAGGCCTGACCAAGATCAATGAAGGCAAATCATTTTCCACCTTTGGCCTTTTGCATATGCTCACCTGCTGCCCTGACAGTGAACTGCTCAATGTTGGCAAAAGCGATTATGAGGAACTGGAAATTTTAGCCCACAAGATCGAAGATGAATTGATCATAACGCCCAACAATTTGCCCCAGTTGCAGGATGTTTACACTTATTATGCCACGCTTAAAACCATGTGGTTATGGTCGCGCTGGATCGATGAGGAAAAAGAAGAAACAATGTGCGATGATTTCAACGTCGGTCCAGGCGACATTTACCGCCACGTGGAATCCGCCGGATGGCTGCTGCACGCCGCAGGCATGGTCGCTGAATTGCTGCACTATAAAAAACTGACCTTTGATCTGGAAGCCCTGCGCTCACGCGTGCGTTACGGCATCAAGGAAGAATTATTGGAATTGGCAGCCTTGGACGGTGTCGGCCGTGTGCGTGCCCGGATGCTTTTCAAACACGGCTATCATAATCTGGCCGATCTCAAAGGCGCCACCGCCGATCACTTGGCCTCTATCAAAACCATCGGCAAATCGTTGGCCCAAAGCATTGTTACTCAAATCCACAGACCGACCAAAAAGCGCTTCACGTCCAACAGATATTCCCCCGTCGAAGCTGATAATCAGCCCATCACCGAGATCACTGAGGTCTGGACGGACTAAAACAAGAGTGTCATTACGACATTTTAGCCATTTGTGCTTTTGCCGACTGCACGCGTTCAAGAAATCTATTTCTGTTAAATTCCATGTTCCATTTTCTTATAATGCCCCATCCCATCTTAGAATATTATTTTCTCTTCCCGCCTTGTGTTTATAAATCACACGATGGGTAGCGAGAGGGAGAAATAAATATCCTGGGAATATTTTACTCGCAAGAAAGGAAATAAATCAATTATAACAAGGTATAATAAAGATTCTGAAATTAACTTAAGACAGGAATAGTGAAATAGAAGGTTGCGCCGCGATCAGGATTATTCTTTACATCCAAATGGCCGCCATGGGCTTCAACAATAGAACGGCTAATGGACAAACCCATCCCCAGGCCATCCGGTTTACTCGTGAAGAAATGCTCAAATAATTTTGGTAAATTCTGCACAGAAATACCGCATCCGGAATCCTTGACCGACACCATTATCGTCTCAATGTCTTCACGCGATGTCCGGATCAATATTTCACGGGGGCCTTTATTGTTTTCCATTGCATCAAAACTGTTACTAATCAGATTCAAAAGAACCTGTTGAAGCTGTATGCGGTCGCCAGAAATTAACGGAAGATCACTATCTAACTCGATTTTAAGAACATTGTTCCTTACCTTAAGATCAGGAGTAATAAGTAAGACGGTTTCGTTAATGACGGCATTAATATCAATCGGTTTCATTTCAGGAACCGTCTTCTTTAATAATGACCTTAATCGTCTGATCACTTCTGTTGCCCTCAGATCATCATTGACAATGCTTTGATGTATCTCTTGTAGCAGAAGATCTTTGTCCACCCCTTTTTGGGCGGGATTTGCCATTATACGTTGGGCAGCCTGAGAATAAGAAAGGATAGAGGTGAGGGGCTGGCTAATTTCATGGGCAAGAGAAGAGACAAACTCAGCAAGCTTTCCCACACGAGTAACGTGCATGAGTTCCTCATGCTGCTCTTTGATCTCTAAATCCCTTTGTCGCATCATTGTAATGTCAGTTTTAATACCTACATAATGGGTGATCGTGCCACTAACATCACGCACGGGTGTAATGCGCAGTAAATTCCAATATTTTTCCCCATTCTTTCTAAATTGGAGCAACTCTCCGAAAAAGGATTTACCATGAAGCAAGGTGTGTTTTATTTCCTCGAGGAAACGCGGATCTGTAAACGGACCATAATGCAGGAAATAATTCTTACCAAGAATTTCACCTTTTGCGTATCCTGACATTTTAAAATAAGATTGGTTAGCATAAATAAACGGGAAATTTGGATTTAATGCATCAATAATAAAGATACCATCAGCAACTGCATCCATTGCTTTAGTACGAATGTGGATCTGCTCTTCTGATCTTTTCTGCTTATCAACCCCCTTCTTTAACTGCTCGTCTTTAACGCTTAAATCATCAGTCTGCTCTCTGATCTTACTTTTTAAACCTTCACTTGTTTCAGTTAAATTTGAGGATTGATCCTCTTTACGCATGCGCAGCGTAGCCGAGGCATTGACCAATAATGGCTTGGAGAAAAGACCTTTTCCTCTGTTTAATATCCAACCCATAATTTATTCCCGAAAATAGATTAGTAGATCAAGATTTTCATAGAGGAAATTCGCTTAAAGCGGCATTTGGGGAAGGAATAACTGTCTAAAGGAGCATCCTCGAATGTCGATTAAATAGTACTCCTTTATCAATAAGCAGTCAATTTATTAAATCGACAAGCGGTTAAATATCCTTCAAGATCCCAGATTGAAATTTTGTGGACGAATGCGGCGGCCAATGGCGAGTATCGGTCAATCCGAACTTTCGCGGGAATGACAATATTGAATAACTTCGGGAGAATTATTTGATGGAGAATTTACCAAGGTGCTTACAGAATACGCGACCATCTTTTCTGCCGGATAACTTCTAAGCATACTCAGAACACGTTCAATCGGCGTGCTATCCTGAAGCCACACAGATTCATCTTCAGGCTCAAGAATAACCGGCATACGGTCATGGATGGTGGCCATCAATTTATTAGGTGTTGTAGTGATAATGCTGAAAGAATAAAATTCATTCTCCCCTTCTCCCCAACGGTCCCAAATTCCGGCAAAGGCAAAAGGCTCATCGTTCTTTAAGAAAATCCTGTAAGGGATCTTTTTATCGACCTTCTTTTGCCACTCATAAAAACCGTCCGCAATGACCAGGCATCGTTTTGATTTGATCAACCGCTTGTAGGTTGGCTTCTCCATAATTGTCTCGGCGCGGGCATTGATCATGCTATAGGCAGACTTTTCTTCTTTGGACCATGACGGCACAAGGCCGAACCTGGCCAAAGCCAATTCACTTGGGAAAGCGTTTAAAACAACGGGGGCAGTTTGTTGCGGCGCTATATTATAAAATTCGGGCAAATTTTCAGGGACTCGTTCTAAATTGAACCTCTTTTTAATGTCCTGCTTTTTCTTTGTCTGGGAAAATCGTCCGCACATATAATTACTTCTCTCGCTTAAGAATATATCCTTCGTTTTGCCCGATCTTCCGATATTCAACGACGGTCATTCTTTTTAAATTCTGAACAGTATTCGTTACCGGATAATAATATAAGCGTACCCTGTCACCGGCATTAAATTTTCCTTGATTCACCAGATAAATAAACCTTCTGTCGATCTTCTTATCTTCATCATAAAAATCAATCGTATTACGGCTAAAGCCCTTAATAGTACCGACAATGCTATCGATCCCATTAGGATAATAATTATATGTCTTTGTAAAAAAACAAGTCGTTGCAAAGGCCATCGGGGCATTAAAAACCAATAAAATGATAACTATGGCTTTCTTAATCATATTTTTATCTCCAGCAACTCATCCCATCGCGTCGTAAACCGCTTTGATTTACGCGACTGCTTCATAAACCAGGGCTTGCCTGCTCCTTCGGCCGCAAAGAACAGCTGGCCGCTGTTGGCGGAGCGATTATACCCATCCATTACCTTCATCAGCCGTTGTTTGGGGCTGTCTGAATAAACAGGGGCAAACAGGTCCTGCTGGACTAATTTCTCATCGGAAAAATTGGTCAGCATGACACCACAGCTTTTATAACGGTAGCCTTCTTTGTATATCTTTGTCAAAAGCCTCTTGGCGATCTCAACTAATTGCGGCGTGTAGGCCGTCGGCGGTGTTATATCAACACTGGCCGAATTGCGGTAGTAGTTCCCCTTAAACGGATTCGTTTCAATGAAAACCTGAATATGCCCGGCCACTGATCCCTGAAGTCTCACTTTTTCCGCGGCCTTTGAAATATACGCCGAGATCGCTTCTTCCATCTCAACCAGGCCGCTGACTTCATACCCAAAGGTCCGGGAAGTAACAATAGCCTTCTTGTTGGGCTGTATTTCTTCAAACGTTATACAAGGCGTTCCCCTTAGCTCCTGTACTGTCCGCAGGGTCATAATGGTTAGATGTTTCTTTATCCATTCATCCGGCACTTTCTTTAATTGCAATGCGTTACTGATGCCATGACGGTTTAAAAACAAAGCTTTTTCATGTCCAATCCCCCAAATTTCCCGCACCGGAGTCTTTTCAAGCCACTGATCAATGTCCTTTTCATCAATAAAGCAAAAAACCCCACCCATCTTAGGATTGTCCTTGGCAATATGATTAGCCACCTTGGCTAGCGTCTTTGTCGGAGCAATGCCAACAGAAACAGGAATCCCCGTCCGCTCTTTGACCGTGCTTCTTATTCCCCGGCCATAAGTTAAATATCCCTGATTTTCAAAACCTTCTAAAGACAGGAACGCTTCATCAATCGAATAAATTTCTAAATTAGGCGTAAAGGATGATAAAGCAGACATAACCCGGTCTGACATATCCCCGTATAATACAAAATTAGCCGATAAAATTTTAACGTCATGTTGTTTAACTAACTGTTCACATTTAAAAATCGGAGCACCCATGGCAATACCGACGTCCTTAGCTTCCTGAGAACGGGAAATGGCACAGCCATCATTATTGGATAAAACAACTACGGGCTTATTTTTTAAGGCAGCGTTAAATACCCTTTCGCAGGATACGTAGAAACTGTTGCAGTCGACTAAGGCAAAGACTTTAGACATATCACACCGAATGGATTACATTAGTCACAACTCCCCAAACTTCAAAATCCATACCAGCTTTTATTTCAATCGGAGAATATTTAGGGTTCTCTGATAATAAAGACAGCTTCTCTCCCTTTTGACTTATCCGCTTAACAGTAAAATCCCCGTTAACAACAGCCACAACAATACGTTTATCTTTGGGTTCAAGAGAACGGTCCACTATAAGAATATCGCCGGAGCTTATTCCTGCTCCGATCATCGAATCGCCTTTGACTTTAACAAAAAAAGTGGAAGCCGGATGTTTAATGAGATGTTCATTTAAATCCAATTGCTTATCCAAGTAATCTTCAGCCGGGGAAGGGAAACCTGCTTTGATGCGAGATAGGTACAGAGGCAGGGGTTGTTTGGTAGCAGTATCAGCTCTGAAGATTTCAACGACCTTAACCATTTGGTAATTCTACTCTCACCACCCTATTTGAACAAGTTTAAAAATGAAGGGACTGGAACCATTTGAGGCATGACAATGGAAGAAATTTGACAAATAATGGTTCCTTTGATAAATTAATTTTGTCAAATGCGTTTCCCCAAACGCGTTATATGTAATCAATAATATTCCGTTGCATTACCACTTTAGCCCTCCTCCAAGCTATATTCTTAACGGATCCATCCAAAGGGGGGAATTTGTGATCATCAACGAACACCGCAGGGAATTTATCGCAAAACTCATCTGTGATCTTGGTAAAACAATCTTTGCAGTAGGGTTAGCGAGTTATTTCTTTGAAAAATTCTCTATCAATGTTAAAATTGGACTATTGATAGCTTTTGTGATATTAACTTGGGGAAGCATTTTTATTTGCCCCAACAAACTTAACGGAGATAAATCATGATCTGGTTCGCTTCTGCGCCTTTATTTATACTTGCTGTAGTCCTTATATTAATGTGGATCGACCGCCGCAACGCAAAGAAACAAGCGCATTAAAAAACCGGGACACATTGACTTTTTCAATAAGAAAAGTCAATGTGTCCCGGTTTTTTACTCGATGGATTATTTTGTAAAAGTAAAAGTTTCCATTATTTTTTCATATTGGTCAATCTTTTCCCCGCCAAAAGAAATCTCATATAATGTAGTACCATTCAATAGATAATATTCAGCTGAGCCTCCAGTACGTCCAAAACCAAAATCATAATAACTTTTGAAATAAGGAAATGATTTAAACATTCCGCGAGAATACGTTATATTACTAATTTTTTGATTAACTAACGTTTGATACGTTTTATCAAATTGAGACATTGAAGAATCTCGAACAACCACAATAAAGAATTCATCTTGCTTGGACATAGCACTATCAGGGTCAAACTTACTGATATAAATTGATGGCGGATCTTTAATAACAATTACTTTCCAAGGAAATGTAATTTCAAAATTGAATTCAGGGTCTTTGTACACATCTCCGGCAGACACTTTTTTGACTGAATCTGACGATTGATCTATCCTTTGCTTATCGTAAGCTGGCTTAAGGGTAGTAATCTGGCTATATATGTTCCATATTTGCAATACAACTATAAAAGTAGATATGAAAATAGTTAACAAAATATTTCTTAAATCAAAAATCCATGCTCTAGAGAATTCTATGACAAGTAGAGAAATAGATCCAAAGATGAACGGAAAATTAAATACCCAAAAAAGAGGATTAAGTAAAATGTGTTTTAACGAAAATCCATTAATATAAGAATTACAAAGATCATTACTGATAAAAGCTGATCCTAATACAAAATACACAAGTCGAGCCCAAGAGATCCCTTGTACTAATTTCTGTAAAGTAAATACTGCCACAAGAAAAAAAACACCAAAGTAAAATGCTTCACCTAGAAGACCATCAGTAACATTGGTACAACTTCCCAAACAGCTAAGTAAAGAAATAAAAAAATTAAAGCCGGATTGCAATAAACAATATCCGGTATAAAAATATCCGATTATCTGTAATAAAGTTGTTTGGATTTCTTCTTGCGTGTTTTTATCTTTAATAGAGAACTTTTGTTGCGAAGAGGATCGTGCTTGATCTTCCATACATTATAAGTATAAATTCAGCAAACATATTTACAAGGATTATCATCAACAATTTATTTTAGAATATACAAATCATGTCGACTGAGAAATAAAAACGTAATCTGTGGGCCATTGAAAAGTGGACACTTTAAAGTGTCCACTTTTATAAAAGGCTTTTGATGTGTTGGTAGATGCGCTCGGCCATGATTTTGTAGCCGGCGGCGTTGGGATGGATTTGGTCGTGTTTGAGTTCGGGGTTGTCTATGATGCTGCTTAGGATATTCGGTATCAGTAAGATGTGCTCACGATTTGCCAGGGTTGTGAAATCTTCGATATAAGGATCGCCTAATATTCCCATTTGTACTTCTGCCCAGGCAACCATGGCGCCGTGCTCTTTGATGCGCTCAATAATTTTAGTCATATTAGCTAGTGTCTCTTCTTTAGGCATCCCATGGAAATAATCATTGGCGCCTAATGTAATAATCACTAGTTTGGGATCATGCGTTAATACATCTTGATCAAGACGCACTAAAGCATCCCCGGTGGTGTTCCCGGAGATGCCTGCATTAATGACCGGTAAATTTATTTTCTCCCTTAAAAGTGACGGGTAATCTTGGCCGATGGCTGCGCCAAATCCGGCGGTGAGGCTGTCCCCAAAGCAGACAACCGTTGTCCCGGTGGAATTGCGATTATCAATAAGCGGCTGACAACCTGTCATAAGAATGGTAAATAGGATAAGATATTTCTTCATAAATGTTTAAAAGATTGCTTCGTCGGCTTCGCCTCCTCGCAATGACACTTATTTAAATGTACCTATCACCTTTATTTTGTTGCGTCGCCTAACAGCCTTTTGACACGTTCCACCAGCTTTATTATATCAAACGGCTTGGCAATATAAACAGTATACGGCTCATCAGGCTCCAGATGATTTTCTTCGTGGGCGATCAACCCGCTTAAGACAATGATCGGAATATTCTTACACTTTTCATTCTGCCTGACCTTCATGCTCAAACGCCACCCGTCCATCACAGGCATTGACAGATCAACGATCATCAGGTCAGGGACATTGATCTTTATGGCCTGCAGGGCCTCTTCACCGTCAGCTGCGGTCGTGACCTCATAACCGCTCTTCTGCAACATGGCCTTTATCATAAAAACCAGATCCTGATCATCATCTACCACAAGTACTCTCGCCATAATGATAACTCCTTCCAAAATACTAACAAATCTGATTCTAGAGAGGTGCCGTTACCTCAATGTCCATACTAGAAATTCGGCCTTAATTGGCCTGCTGGGAAAAAAAATTGTTCACCTGGTCCAAAATATCCTCCAGGGCATTGTATTCGACGAAGATAAAGACCCCCGTCTTGATGCCGAAACGTTCCATCACCTGACGGTTGTGCTTATCTTCACGGGGAGTATATAAAAAGATCTTTACTCCCATTGTTTCAGCCATTTGGTGCAGACGGAAAATGACGATGTCACCCGCTATATCCGTCAGGCCCAACTGCACAATGGCCACATCAGGGACATCTTTCATTATTTTCTCGAGAGCCTGTGTCCCATTCCTGGCAGGAATAACGGTATAATCGGCATTTAGAAAGATACCAGCGACCTGATCGAAGATTTTCTGGTCATTCTCGACAATACAAATTTTGCGGGGGCGCCCAAGAATCCCTGTAGCTGCGAATTGCGACTTACTTTTATTCTTTATGATCAGCTCTGCCTCAAAAATGAGTTGGTCTATCTCGAAAGGCTTGATCACAAAGCCATCTATCTCAAGGTCTTTAAAAAGCCCCTGAACGTTAGCACGGGCGGTTAAGATCAGGACAGGAAACATGGGCCTACCCTTTGGGTCACAGATCTTGCTATAAAATTCAATGCCTCCCATACGGGGCATGTTCATATCCAGGATGATCAGATCCGGCCTAAACTCATGCACTATCCCCAACGCTTCCAGGCCATCACCTGCTGTTTTTACCTCAAAGCCTTTTGACTTGAACTGAAACTCGACCATTTCCCTTAAGTCGACTTCATCATCGATGATGAGAATTTTCTTTTTAGTATCCATTTATTTTTTCCCTCCTCCATCAATGGGAAGAATGAAATTAAAACAGCTCCCCTGGCCGGCTGTTGATTCAACGTTGATCTCTCCCCCATGCTGACGGACGATTTCCCTGCAAATGGCAAGACCGAGCCCTGTCCCGACACATCTTAAATGAGCGTCCCCTAATTGCTGGAATTTCTTGAAAAGCTTATCCCTATCTTCCTCTTTGATCCCGTATCCCGTGTCCTCAACACGAACTTCCACCTTACCGGACTGGGTATTCATAACAGTGGAAACGGTAATGCCGCCGGAAGCTGTAAATTTAATGGCATTGGAAATTAAATTATTCAGGATCTGGATTATTTTATCCGGATCAAAGGAAAGAACAGGTGCTTTTGGATCAAGGACCGCCTTCAAATATAATCCCTTTTCACGGGCGACCGCTTCTTGTGTCTCTACCACGGACTGGACCGTCTTGTTAATGTCACCGGGCTTGATCATCAAGGTCGTCTTCCCGGACTCCAAATGCTCCAGGTCAAGGATATCGTTGATCAGACGATTGAGCCTGTCAACATTGCTCTTGGCCCTGCCCAAGAAATTATGCTGTTCATCGCTCACAGCTCCGGCAGAGCCACTCAAGACAATATCAACAGCCGCTTTGATCGATGCCAAAGGCGTCCTTAATTCATGGGAGACCGTCGAGGTGAAATCCCTTTGCATATTATAAAGGGCTTTCAGTTTCTCATTCGCCCCTTTAAGCTCTTCATTCATGGTCCTTGTTCCTTCGAACAGGCGGCGATTCTCGATCACAAGATCGTGGTGAACCATCGCCCCCTTCACGGCAGATACCAATTCCGGAGGGTTCCATGGTTTATTGATAAAACGGTAGACTTCACTGATATTAATAGCCTGCTCGGCTGCGGAAAGATCAGCATAGGCTGTAAAAAGTATACGGACAATGTCCGGGTGTTGCGCTTTGACCTGCCTTAGGAATTCCACCCCTGAAATATCAGGCATGCGCTGGTCGCTTAAAACTACTTTTATATTCTCCCGGGCTATAATGCTCATGGCTTCAACGGAATTGCTGGCGAAAGCAACCCCGTAAGGTTCGTCGTTAAAAATACGAATGATGGAATTAAGCACCTTCTGATCATCATCCAAGAACAAAACACTTACTTCTTTCATATTTCCCCTCCTGTCAACTGCTTTGAATTATAAGCACAATCCGTCGGCATCATGACTGTAAATGTAGTCCCTTTGTTCACGATGGAAGAAAATGAGATCGTCCCGCCATGCTTTTGAACAATATCATAACTGACACTCAATCCCAAGCCTACCCCGCAGCCTACCGGCTTGGTGGTAAAAAACGGATCAAAGATCCTAGTGATATTCTCCGCAGGTATGCCGCAGCCTGTGTCACTGATATCAACACAGGTAAACCGGTCCTTGGCATATATCTTGACCGTAATAAATCCTTTGTCCTTGATGGCATGCGCCGCATTTGTCAATAAATTCACAAATACCTGGCCGATCTTTTGAGGATTACAATTGACCGATGCTACCTTACTGTAATCCTTTCTCACTTGTGCTTTGTATTTGATCTCGTTCTTGGCGATGCTCAGCATGCTTTCCATAAGAGCTTCCAGATCAACAGGGACCTCTCTCTCTTTATCGGGATTCGCAAAAGCGCACAGATCAGCAACGATCTTGCGCATACTCTCTGCCCCATCCCTGGATTCTTTGATCAAATTACCGATATCATCTTCCATAAATTTAAAATTGACCGCACTTTTGGTGCTCTCCCAGGAAGATATGATTTGAGAAACCTTTTCCTTATTTTTCTCGCTTAAAGCCTTCTCCAATCTATTCAGAAAATCCAATGATTGTACGTAGTAGGATATATATTTTTCTAAAGTCTGCAGATTGCTATTGATAAAACCAATAGGATTATTGATCTCATGGGCTATCCCGGCGGCCAGCTGCCCGATGGCTGAAAATTTCTCCGATTGCAGCAATTGACTCTGAACATTTTGTAAATCGTTGGTGCGTTCCCGGACCTTTTGATCAAGGGTTTTGTTTAATTCATCCAACTGTTGATTGCTTTCAAGCAATGCTTCCTGGGCGCCACGGGTAATGCGTAACAACACTAACCACGATAATAACAACAAAATGAAAACGGTAATAAACGATATCTGAGATATATAGGCTTTACTATTTTCCACCGCGAGCGCCGCGTCCATCTGTTCCTTCAAAAACACGTTCAAATGTTCGATGGCCCCCTCATAATTATTCCTCTGGGCTTCATATTGGTCCCCAAAAAGAATAGCCATCGCTTCGTGATTTTTCCCTTCCCGGATCAAAACAAAGGCCTCGTCTTCCATCTGAAGTAATTTGATCTTGCCGATGCCGGTGCGGTCGGTTTCCTTCCTATATATTTCGGGAGACGCTGCTATGGCCTGATGGATGGCGCTGCTCAATTTTGGTCCGTTCTCGCGGTAGCGCAATTCCCACCTTAGATCCCCGGTGGCCGCAGCCATACGGGCGGACATGGTCATTGTTTCATCATAGTGGATGATCTGGCTTCTGATCTGTTCGATTTGAAGATAACGCTCTTTTAAACCGTTGACAGCTTGCTGGACGTGATAATCATGGATCCCAATAACCACGAGCAAAATCCCGGCCACGATCAAAACCCCTGTAAAGAAACGGATAGGGAATTTTGTCCCCATTTTATAATATCGACCATGGAGGTTCTTGGCCACTCTTGTGGGAAAAACAATCGCATCCATAACCATTTACCCTAGTATTTGTTTGACCCGCTCCTTTAATATTTCATTGCTAAAGGGCTTGTGCAAATAACCTTCCGCTCCTAAATCCATGATCTTTTGAATTTCATTAGGTTCATCAACCCCTGAAATGATAAGGACCTTGGTATTATGCTTATTAAGATCCTCACGAATATTGGCATACACCTGATATCCGTCCAAGGCAGGCATATGGATATCCAATATCATTAAATCTGGTTGAAATCTCGCGAATTTCTTCCCGGCTTCAAACCCGTCATAGGCCACATCAATATCATATTTATTCTCCATCATTAACATACGCCGCAGGGCCAGCACTATGCCGCGGTCATCATCAACGATCAAGATTTTCGTTAAAACAGGGGCTGACTGCAATTCTGCAGGGATCGGCATTTTGTATTCTTGAAGAAAATTCAGGAAATCTTCAACGCTTACACGGCTATGTTGGCCAGGTGTACGATAGGCTTTTAATTTTCCGGATGCCACCCACTTTAGCACTCCCCTATGCGTAACATGACAGTACTTGGCTATTTCACCAGTGGTTAGCGGTTCTTTTCCACTATTTTCTATTGTCATATGCGACCCCCTAATTCGTTCTACTTATTCCTAATGTTCCATCTGTTCCTATTGAAAGGATGCCATATTTTTGGGGTGTTGTCAAATTCCGAGGCGTTGAAGGGGACTGTTGAAGGGGACTGGAAGCTTTTTTAACGGATACGGCGGTCTTCAATTTCCTCGGTCGTATTAGCTAATTGTATGATCTCTTCAGTCAACCGCGTTTTCTTCCATTCCCCTTTGGCGAACCAGCAAATGGAGACAATGGAGACAATGATATTGGTGACCGGGAATGACCACCATAGACCCGTGGACTGTAGTACCGTATGTTTGGAAAGAACATACGCTAATGGGAACTGAAACATCCATTGGGACACAAGTGCTATCACCATGGCTATCAGCATATTTCCGGATGCACGGAAAGCGGAAACAATGCATAGTTGTATGCCGATACCTCCCCATGCAGGGCACATGATACGGATAAATTGAGAGCCTTGCGTGATGACGTCCGGTACGTTGGGCACGAAAAATGCAACGATGGAAGGCGCAAAAATGTAAGCTATAATTCCAACCAGGGTAAGAAGAACAAAACCACAAAAAGCACCAATAACAGCCACATGCTGTGCACGCTTGATATTGCCGGCACCTATGTTTTGGCCGACCAAGGTCGAAACAGCCATAGAAAGACCCATGGCCGGGATAGTAATAACCTGCAAAATATTCGACCCTACACCATAAGCTGCAATCGTCAATGTCCCGAAACTCGCTACTAAAAATGACATGACCGTAAGACCAAGTCCGCGAGTTGATAATTCGACAGATCCGGGAAAGCCCAAGAAGAAAGCACGCTTGATGTAATCCGGATCAGGCCGAAAGCTTTGCCACTTTAACTGTATGCCATGACGTCCGCGCAAGAAGATAATAAGTCCCAACAAGGCGGCCAATGCCTGGGTAAAGAGTGTAGCAAGCGCCGCCCCCTTCACCCCTTGCGCCGGCACTGGTCCCATCCCAAAAATGAAAAGAGGGTCAAGAAGAAAATTCAGGGTGACCGTTCCCAGCACGATCAGCAACGGAATTTTCGTCTGGCCGATCCCCCGCATCAATGCCTGGAACATGGCATAAAGAAATACAAAAATAATGCCAATGAATGATATACGCATAAACCCCAGCGCACCATTATAAACATCCGGGGCCACACCAAGTAATTTAAGAAAATACGGCGCTAGCAGATACCCAACGGCCCCAAGAACAATTGAAGTGACGGCCACCATCATCATTGTCTGCGCGGCGACATGATTGACCATATCTTGACGCCCTGCCCCCATATATTGGGCTGAGAGAGTTGCCCCCGCCATGGCAAGGCCAGCCCCAAGTGCTATCACCAAAAACGTTACCGGAAAACTGACCGACACTGCCGCGACTGCTGCTGCACCCAATCTTCCGACCCAGAAAGCGTCGGTCAACTGGTAGCCTGTCTGCAAAATGTTTCCCAATATGATCGGAATCGCAAGCAGTGTAAGGGCTTTTCCAATCGGTCCTTCAAGAAATATTTTTTGATTATCGCTTCGAGTAACCGGCTTCCCCGTCATTCCTGTCTGCTTATTTGAATGAGCTTCTTTATCCATCAAATTCTTCCTTCTTAAATAACAACCTTTGGATACATATATGCACTCGAAAAGGGGACTGGAACCTTTTTAGGGACAGGTCATTCGATGCTAAGCCTATTTATTTTTTTCCTGTCCTCTCTTTGGTTCCTGGCCTCTTCTATTTAAACTAAATACCTTTGTAAATATCCCCTCTTGAAGCTATCTTCACAATAAGCACAATGATCTCTTTTTTGAATACTTCGTAAATGACCCTGAATTCTCCAATACGATACCGGTATAACAATTCCTGTGGGCGCGTTTTTAATCGCTTAATATTGGGGCCATAATAGGGGTCCTTTTCCAGCTCTTCAAAACAAGCATCAAGACGTTTGGCAAAATCTTCTGAACAAGCCGCATAGAATTTCTTCGTCTTGGAAGACAGTTCAACTTTAAATTTAGCCACGTTTTATAGATCTCCAAGAAACACTCTTGCCGGTCTTGAATTCTTTTCGGGCGGTATTAACATCTTCCCAATCTTCGGAAGACAGCGTTTCATCAACTCTCTCTTTAAGAAGTTCCCGAACAAAGGCCGACATAGACTTGTATTCATCAGCGCAGATTTTTTTAACGCGACGATAAAGTGGTTCTGGAATCCGTATTAACAATTCTTTTGACATTGTAATAGCCATAAGATATCCCTCCTATCAAAAGTATATCACTCTGCCATATGTTTTCAAGATGAATTTTGTCAACGGAATTTAAAACAATTCCTTGCTCTTCTTATACGGCGGGAGGGTTAGGTGGTCTTTGCGGTTGTAGGCGTGCAGGTCGAAAACCCAGTCAAAATCATTTTCGCGTTTGGGATACCATTCACCAAAGAAGGGGGTTTTCCCTGTCTTTTTATTAATAACTACTAAATATTCCGTATCCAATAAATCCCTATAGCTGGCTGTCAGGGCATTGCTGGACATGGGTTCCAGAAAATTATGCCCGAATATGACAAACCAGTAACCCGGGTATTGGGAAACTATTGGGCCTGTTTTAATATCAGGATATGAAACCCGATAACTATCTTTTTCTTCTGTTCCGACCAGAGCTCTTTGGGCCATGATCTTGGCTGTTTGGGCATCAACGCCATGCTCGATATGCACCATGGTATCGAAATTTCTGTAAACAGCTTTAGTCGAAGTGCAGCCCAGTAGAAAGCACAATGCTAATACGCTATAAATCTTTCTCACGAAAGGAACCTCGTTGAGCGCAAATGGCGTTCCAGATGGAAGACCAAAAAATGGTTCAAAACATACTTGAGCTCTTTTTTGATGAAAGGGGCCATCCCTAGCCGCTGCGAAGCATCCCAATCATTGCGTTGGATATGTAATATTGATGCTACCGCACCCAATGATATGGGAGTTGTCTCCCCTGTTGAATCCTTGCAAACACCGCATAATAGCCCGCCTAACGCCAAGCTGAATCGCGGCGATTGAGCGACATTTTTATTGCAACGCACACAGGCCTCTAAATGCGGCTGGAAACCTGACAAAGATAATATCTTAATTTGAAATGTTTGGACAAGTTTACTGACATCCGGGGTCGTCTGCAGGGTTTTCAGGAAGGCCTGCATCAGGTCATAGATCTCCAGATTTTGCTCTTCCGCCGGCATCAGGGTATCAATAAGCTCAGAGGCATAACTGGCGGCAGTCATACGCTCCAAATCTTGACGCAGGCCTGAGAAGAAATCTTTCATATCACAATGGCTGACCAGATGGATATCATTGTTGCGGTATTGATAATAGACGATATCATTGACGGAGAATTTATCGACGCTGGAACCGAACTTCCTAGGGTCCTTACGGATGCCTTTTAAGACCCCCTTGACCTTGCCAAAATCCCTCGTAAAAAAAGTGGCGATGCGGCTGGTCTCACGGAAGTCAAAAGACTTCAAAACGATGCCTTCAGTTTTTACAATCATAACTTGATTATGCCAAAACTATGATATAATTCAAGGTAATGTACAACGATTTTTACAAACTCAAAGAATCCCCCTTCAACATCACCTCTGACCCTGATTTCTTTTTTTCTTCTTCCCGCCACGAAGAGGCGTTTAATCACCTGATCTACGGCATTGAATCACGCAAAGGGATCATCGTCATCACCGGTGAGATCGGTACAGGCAAAACAACCCTTTGCCGCACCCTGCTTAACCGTCTGGACAAATCCGTCAAGACTGCGCTTATCCTCAACCCTAATTTTTCAGATCTGCAATTGCTTCAGATGATCATCAACGATCTGGATATCCGCTATACTAAAAAAACAAAACTCGACCTGGTGGGCGCCATCACCTTATTTTTGATCGACGAATCCTCCAAAGGGCATAATGTGGCCGTTATTATCGACGAATGCCAAAATCTCAACATCCGCCAGTTAGAACAGATCCGGCTATTATCCAATCTGGAAACTGAAAAAGAAAAACTGTTGCAGATCATTTTAGTCGGCCAGCCGGAGTTGGGCGAAAAACTCAAGAACCCTGCCCTGCGCCAACTGACCCAGCGGGTGACCGTGCGTTATCATATCCTGCCTTTACAGAAAGATGAGGTAGGGCGTTACATCAAACACCGTCTCAAAGTCGCCGGTGCCGATCCCAAACTTCATTTTACACCACAAGCCATCGACGCTATTTTTGCAGTCTCCCAAGGAACGCCGCGGGTCATCAATATCCTTTGCGACCGTGCCCTGCTGGCCGGATTTGCAAGGGAAACCTTCAACATTGACCATTCCCTAATCCAAGAAAGTGCCAAAGAAACACTCTTCGCATATGAGCATAATTCATGATGCCCTGAAAAAAGTCCAGCAAGGGTTGTCTTCCAAATCTGAGGAAATAGAAGTAATTCCGCCGGCCCCCAAACCGACGAATACTTCCGCCTATATTTACGAAACCCCTCCTAAGGTTGAAGTCTTGCCGCCAAGCAACCAGGAAAGCAATAATCCCAAAGGACCTATTCAAAATAAGATTAAATCCATCCTTGCCATGTGCTGTGCCATGGCGATCACCGTAGGTTCTTTGTACTTTGTTTATCTACAGTTCCGCAACTATATCCCCAGAGCCGAAAAATATGCCAAGAAATCGTTCTACAAATTGATCCATAAAGAAGAACTCCCTGATTTTAAGACCAGGGCCCCTGAAGATCTTAAACCCCTGGCCCAGCTTACCATTAATCCGCCGACGGAAGCTTCTTCCAGTGCGAACCCATCCGGCACAAATCTATCCAGTACGGTCAAACCGCCGGCCCCTATTACTTTGAATGTCCACGGGATCATGTCCAATGCTACGGGCAATCTGGTATTGATCAATGACCAGGTTTACCAGGAAGGTGATGACGTCGAAGGGGCCAAGATCGTCAAGATCAACCTGGATTCTATCACCGTTATCATTAACGGGACGGAACAAACAATCCGTGTAAAGAATTAATTCCTCCGAGGCTCTCCTTCGCTAAAGCTCCGATGGATAGAATGCATATATATGGCGAGAGAACGATAACGAAATACCTTAAGAGATCCTTCTTTTATGACCGACATTCTTTCCTGTTAATAGTTCCCGGAAATTTTTAAGACTATAATAAGGTGTGTCTGCTACAACTGCATTGACAAAGGAAGCAGGAATAGAACCCGCGGTGTCAGTATGTTGCTGGAAAAACATTTCAGTCCGGTCTCGTGGTAAAGATTTAAAACTCCACACCGATTCGATGGATTTTACGCGTATCATGCCCTTGACTAGCGGAAGCCTGTTAGGAAGAGCCGTTAATGTATAGCTTATTAAGCCTTGAGCAGATTCTTTGGATCTAGTACGCTTAAAAACAAAATCTCTGGAAGCAACCGGCCAGGGCAAATGCAATATTAAATAAATGACTTCCTGCTTGGGCCCGTCATTTTCAATAAATTTTGAAAGAACACATTGATAATACCAACGACTTATCTGTGTCTTTTCAAAGTATGCTATTACCTTAGGCAATGGCGCATCGATTATAACATTGGCCTTAAACTCAAGAATGGGAGAACCTGTAACTTTTCGAGTATAGACGGGGATTCCCTCTAGGTTTTTTCTTAACAGCCAGGAACTTTGCTCAGCATTAAGAAGACTGGGGGAGAAAAAGAAACTATATAAAAGTAAAATTGTAATTAATATTCTCATTCTTTTTAACCTATGCCACAATTCCTCTCCCTGCAAGTCGATTTTGCTTACTCCATTGATTATCATGTTCTATCGTATTCTCTATTGCCCAAATCAAATTAAGAGGCTGGAACGGTTTCTTGATCCACCTTTTTATGCCGCGAAAATCCAAATGCCCCTGAAAATCATCTTTATATGAATCAGACATCGCTATAATCGGGACCCTTTTTGTTTCACATACTCGATTAATCGTATAGGTAATTTCAAATCCTCTCTGTCGTGGAATTCTTAAATCCATCAAAATTAGGTCCGGGTTACTTTGGATGATTGTATTAACGGCCAATAATGAATCGATAACCGGGACCGGTGTGTACCCACAAAAACTTAAGATTTCTTTCAGTTCTCCTATTGCATTTATATCTTTATCAATGATAGCGATTTTTATATTTTTCATTATCTTGGCTCCTTTTATTTGACCGTTTTCTAAATTTATAACGGCATTCTATAAAAGAGGCCAAAATGAATCAATTGTACCAAGGTTTAATAGGCTTGCCGGGCAGGTTGAATGATTGCAGATTATTAAAATGACGCCTATTTTGATAATATTTGGGTAGTAAAAAATCACGGAAGCAGTTTATGACTATCTAAAAGGCCACGCAGGCATAGATATTACAAATATAGAAATCACTATATATAGTAATATTATCTCAGTAGACATTGAATAATGCTCCTGAAGTTTGAACCCAACAGTCCAATCAAAGGTTTATTTGGACACTTGGGGCTCTCTGAACAACGGTAACTTCATCGTGCTCATACCACCTTCCATCGTGGTGGCGGTGCTGGTAATGCCCATGCCGACTTTTTTCACCCCCGTTGCCATCGCCCCTTGCGAATGTACCAAAACTTAATAATGATAGTCCCAAAATGAGGACTAAAGCTGATCTGAACTTTAAGGTTTTATTAAACATACTTTCCTCTTTCCTTGTTAAGTAATGCGCGTTCGAAAAAGTACCTAAGTTTTTGAACGTGGAAGGTACGGAAACTCGCTCAATTAACATTTTTTCGAACGCGCAAATCGAATACCTCAGTTGCTAATTATCGGCGTGTTCAATATTGTGGCCCGTATTCACTACTTCTTGGCCTGCGCCATATCACCTGTTTTGATTAACAATATTTGAGACCCCTGTCTTTCGGCAACTATCGCTTACTCCGGTCAAAAACCAGTGGCATTTCCCCGTTGACAGAGGAAAATATTTATTCCTTAGCACAAATGCAATCAAGATACCCGCACCGTTCACAAACATCCTTCTTTTCTTCATTCATTTTTCTATCCTCCTCCGGTTGACTAAAATTAAATATTCGAACCGATTTAAATGAGTTTAGAAGAAAGCAACTAATTATAGTTTAGTGATATCTCTAAAATGAATCAATTGTACCGAGGTATAATATGGTGTGATGAGCTGTGGGTTAGCTTCAGCTACGAGTCCTTCAAGAAACAATTTTATTTCTCTTAAACTTCATGAATCCTATTAATCCTAAACCTAATCCTAAAAGATATAGGGTGGCTGGTTCCGGAGTTGCTATAGGATTGGTAATAGGCGTGTCACCATTGTAACCGGTATAGATATTATTGTCATCCAATGTTACTGCGCCATTTAGAGCAATGGCATCGCCGCCATTAATGTCTGCTCCGGTAGTCAGGGTGACGCTTTGATCCGCAAGAATATTTCCTGTGAACGAAGTGTCTGTGCCGAGAGTTGCAGAACTGCCGACAATCCAAAATATGCTATCATTCAAACCTGCATTATCCAACGTCACCGATGAATTGGAGGCCGTTGTAAGCGTACTTCCGATCACAATGTCAAAAACCGCATTATTAATATTCTCAGCATTGAGAACAAGCGGCCCTGTCAACTGCGCTGATGTGGCGAAAGTATAGACGCCCGGCGTAAGTGTAAGGCTGCCTAGATTCTGACCTGTTAAGTTGCCAGTGGACGACATACCTGCCAGAACATTGTATGCTGCTGCAGCATCAATCTGAGCCTGAAGCGTCACAGTACCAGCTGTGTATATGGTTCCATTAACGGTTCCCGGCGGGAAGCCTGTGATCGCGCTGCCTGGATCCACACCCACATCTCCAGTGATGGTACTCGAACCCGTATTAGTCACCGTTGAATTACCCAATACTGCGAAGTTACCCGCCGTATTTAGAACTTTGGCAAACCCTATAGTAGAGCCATAAAGAAAAGGACTCAAAATCATGACCCCTGAGATAATAAAATTTTTAAATCTCGTACTCAACTCCTGTATAAATTACTTATTTTTTAATGAATTTAGAAGAAAGCACATTTGATTACATCTTAGAGATTTGTCTAAAATGAATCAATTGTACCGAGGTATAATCCTAAAATTTTATAGAATTGGGGAAGATAATCTTGAGCAACCGGGATGTTGGTATTAACTTTTTAGTCGAACCTCGGATAGACCGAGGTCGATGGCTTATTTTAAATCTTTGTCATTTTTTATTCTTTTTCCGTAAACTCTACCAAAGAATTTGAAGCCTTACCACTTAAGAAATCCTCATCTTCGTCATATTGAGCCAGCCAGGCGTGAACAGATTTAGAAAAGTTTTTTCCCTTTTCATCTGATTCATAAGACTTTTGGCCTTTTTGATTAATCATGCTGTCCTCCTTTATTTTATCTTTTTGGGTTTCCTTCATTTATAAAACTTGAAAGAGTCTTGTCGATATTCTTTAAACTTTGTTCTGCTTCCAGCCAATTATCTAAATCAGATCCGCCTTTTTCTGTATGAATCTGATAGGCTCGAAGCTGTATCGAATTATCATCTACAGTCCCGTCCCTTTGAATATCTTCCGATTTAATCACACCAAATGCTTGGTGATGATGAATGTGTTTTGACATTTTCTCTCCTTTTGAAGACTTTTAAGTTTTGTAAAGCCTAAACCACTTTCCTGCCAGTAAAGAATTGAATAAGTATGACTACAACAGCAATAACAAGAAGGGCATGAATAAACCCCCCCATTGTGTACGACGAAACCATTCCTAATAACCAAAGCGCTAGCAAAATAACTGCAATTGTGTATAACATCTTTCCCCTCCTATAATTAATCCCACCCTATGGATTTAAACCTGATTTTTTAATTTATCTGTGACTTCATCAATTTGGTTTTTGACATTACCACGAAACTCTTGAGCGCGACCCACGACTTTTAAACGTTTGTTATTGGTAAGATCACCTACAGCTTGTTTAACGCGCCCCTTCACTTTATCCATTTGACCATTCATACCATTCTCCTTTTTTAATGTGTCGTCGTAACTGCAACTGTACTATCCGCCGGTTGCTGATAAACTGCCGTAGTTTGCGAAGGAGGATTGTCACGAACGTTTGTTGTGCGTGCAGTAAAACACCCTTGAAGGGAAATAAGCGAAGCGGCACAAATTACAATTTGTAAAATTTTTACTGTCATATTCTTCTCCTTTGATTAAACACTTGGTTGACCATATGAAGTAAATAGTGATCTTCAAATGGTTTTTGTAAAAAACCCACTGCCCCTGCTTTTAAAGCCTGTTCCTTAAAACGGTCATCCTTGTCCGCAGTAATTACAATGACCGGAAGGATATATCCCTCTTTTATGAGCCTTTGTTGCGTGTCCCACCCGTTTACTCCCGGCATATGAATGTCCAAAATCAAACACCCTGGAGCTTTATTACGCACATCACTAAAGAATTCTTCTGCTGAAGAAAATGTTTCCACTGCAAACCCATAACTAACCATAAGTAATTTAAGTGAGCGGCGCACTGACTCATCGTCATCCAATATGTAAATCTGCTTCTTATCAGAGGACGTCCCGTCCGAATCCTTAATTTGTAATTCTTCTACTGGCATGATTGTATTTTAGGGAGATGTAAAAATGAATCAATTGTACCGAGGTATAATCAATTGAAATGCTACATTAGACAGGCGATGGCCCTTGGTAAAGTGTAAAAAAATTAAGATTGCCATTCTGCTTGAAGCATTGAGGCCAAAAAGCCAGCGCCAAAAGCAAAACAAGCAACCGAATCTTTATCACGCAACTTTTCATTCAAAATACTCTTTAAAACAAATAAAACTGACGGGGAAGACATATTGCCGTATTCCCTTAAAATCGCTCGAGAAGACAACATCTGATCATCTGCAAAGCCATTATGCTCCTGTATAGCGTCTAATACTTTTCGTCCCCCCGTATGAAAAGCATAATGAGTGTTGTCGTTTGAATTTTCCTTCTGCAAGGTTTGAATGGCTTGGGCTACTATCCCAGGCACTTTGGGTGAAATTACATTACAAAGACGGTCATTAAGGTATTTAAAACGTAATTCATTACGAAATTGCGGCCACAGAACTGAAGAAATATTATTGATGCGTAATCCTGGAATGTTTTCTTGATTTGTCAAAAGAACAGCCGCTGCACCATCAGAAAAAATGGCATTAGACAAAATAAGCTCTGGTTTTTCTGCCCAATGTGTTGCTGCAGAACAGATTTCTACGGCAATAACCAACACTGTCGATTCCGGGTATCTATTTAAATAATCATCAGCAGCCCGCAATGCAGGTAAAGCGCCCGTACATCCCAAACCCACCAAATCCAATGTATAAATGTTTTGCGGTAAACCGATGTGTTGGCAAATATAGGTGCTTAAACCAGGGCATAGATATCCTGTACACGTTGATACAAAAACTGCATCGATGTCTTTGGGATTATGCCGCTGTTTTTGTAAAAGCTTCTGGACAGCTTCTACGGATAAGTTTACTGCCCAATGTTCAAACCGTTGCATCTTCTCATCCACGGATTCATTTAACAATTTCTGCAAATTATCCGAGGCAAAATACCGTTGATGGATCCCTTCATCCAATAAGAATCTTTTATAAAGATCTAAAGCACGACCAGATGGTTTGATAGTGTCAGACACAATAGCTAAAACTTCCTGCTGTGTCAGGCAAAGCGAAGGGTTAGCTGTTTCAACATCTTGAATAATTGTTTTCGATTGCAACCGGCTCATAATTAATCTCTTTCATTCTTGTGATTCTTGTCTTACGATAAATTGTTTTGCTAAGAAATGAACTAACAGGGGGGATAAACAAGCACACTTCTGTAGCCCAAGAAGATTTCAGAACAGTATTTGCCATAAGCGCCCAATTCATTTGCTTCTTTAATATTCTTTGCATAGGCTCAGACTGATATTTCTGGCCTTTTTGACGATGATCAAATTCATAAGCACAATTTTTAGCGGTACTTAAAGCAATCGCCATCCCGTCACCAGTAAAAGACGGAATGACCATACGTTGATCTCCTATGAAATATACATTTCCAATACTATTTTGATGGCGTAAAAATCCGTAAGGGATATAGCTAATCGCGCAAAGGCGATCCATCAAAGAAGCTTCTTTAAGAATTGAATCTAATTTAGAGTTTTGCAGCCGTAAATAGGCAATTGCACTATCAAAATTCCCCTTTAAAGATTTAAAAACCATTTTATCAATAACGAAACAAAAATTCATCATATCGTTCTCAACCGGACAAATCCCACCGTATCCTCCAGGGAAAGAAAATAAAACGGTTGTTTCTTTAAGATCATCACAGGGAGTTTTAAATTTAAGATGTGTCTTAAATCCCAAATAAGAGTGATCCTTGCCCTGACGTTTATTTTCTTTAGAGTGATCATGCTTTCCAGTAGCTATAAATAAATGCCGTGCGTAAAAATCATTTACGCTTGTTTGAATCCTAAAAAACCCCCTGCTCTCTTCATGGTAGCTTCTCATACAGACACCACGAAAGATATCCGCACCAGCCTTTTTTGCATTATTTAGCAGTTCTTCATCAAGTTTATAACGCGATATCCCCCTGCCTGGAAAAGGAAATGTAAACCCCGTGTTTGATCGTGGTGAAAACAATTTAAAATGTTTAATGAGTGGTGTATCATCATCCAGATGAATACCCATCTCTTTTAAATACTCAACGGATTCGAAACTTAAGAATTCCCCACAAACCTTATGATGGGGACCTTGAGTCTTCTCTAGAAGCGCAACTTTGTATCCGAGCTTAGTCAGATGATACAGAGCGGTTGATCCAGCTACACCCCCACCGATCACCACACATTCATAAGAATTTTTCATAGCGGATACCATGCCGAAAATTAGGATACCAGGAAATCTTAATATGATCTAAATTAATTCCTGCTTGAGTCAAAAGATCGATCCAGTCTTGATGCCGAAAACTGCGAGCAACAGATAAGGGAGCGTCATGACAAACCAGTTGGTTAAATCCACATAGTTTGTTGAAGAATTTAATAAAATAATACGCGAATTTATGCCGATGGAGGTCGGAAATAAACCATCCTATTCGTGCATGGTCACTCATCCATGGCAGCAGCCTTTCAATCTCCTGATTTGTTAAATGATGCATAGTTAATGAACTAATGATCAAGTCGTAGGTTTCACCACTATAATTGCCCAGAATATCGCCATGTATAAAATTGATCTTGGGTCGCGTGGCTGCAATAGCTGCAGAAATTACTTCACGGTTAAGGTCAACACCTGTTAATTCTAACGAAAAATTCTTATGACGCGCATAATCGTCAATGCGTCTCAGGGTCTCACCATCTCCACACCCAATGTCCAAAATCTTAATTTTTTGATTTCGTCCGTATCGTGCCAAGAAATACCCGACAGCACTCATTGTCGGCCAATATCCCAGAGTGTAAACATTGATACTTTTTACTTGGTTATAAGTCTGTCGCAAGTCCCAAGCATCCACCTGAGGGTCATCAATACATTCTTTGGCATCACTGCGATGATTCAGTTTAATCATAAATTTACATTAGAACATATAAACAAAGGTTGCTACGATCGAATCGTTTGCATCTACGTTAGTTCCGAGCAAGGTCCTCTGATACGCAATCAAAAACTGGATGCGGTCATTGGACCAGCCGATACCCGGGGCAAATGTCAAACTGGAGGTATCCGAGTCCGAGACCATTCCCCCGTTAAGCCTCTTATCCCCCTGTAACAAACCATTGACTTCTATCATTAAATTGAAACCTTTAGACAAAAAATACTCAACTGCTGCGTCGCAATTAAGATAGTTGCCGTACTGTGTCTTATCTTCGTTGACACGCACTTGCTGAGGGAAGCTGGCAATAAGATCAGCATGCACTATAAATGGCTTTAATTTCTTGGTCAAATTAATACCAACCCCTGGATCCCATGATCCGCCACCAGTTGTTGCTCCCATCAAATCAGTCCCAAGCTTATTTGGGTCTTCATGCTGATACTTTCCTGTCGGCATCTTTATCTGCAACAATCCCGTAGTTGTCGGCAACCACCCGTTGTCTTCAATAAACTCATAACGCGTGAATAAATAGCTGTCACCCAACCCCTCGTCATGCGCTTTGATCCCGCCTTGAGTCATATAATTTTCTTGATAAACTGTCTGTGCGTCGAACTCCCATTTATCCGTAATGCCATATTGGGCAGAAATCTCCTGCTGAAACTGTGACTCTTTATCCCCCTTAGGTAATGGGACATAATGACCATCGTCATTGAACTCTCCACGCGTACGATTATAGAATATAAATGGTTGAACGACCAATTTCCCTTGACCAACCGTGTCCGCTGCCCAGGTGGCTATCGGCCCCGTTGATGGCGGGTTCCATTTACCTTCCTCATCCGCGAATACAGTTGATATTAATATCAACGATGCGCAAAGACTAAAGCCCAATATGACTGTGTTTTCTAGGAAGGCGCGGTCACTGGAAGGACAATGTCGGATCATTGATTTGATTGATTTCTAAGTTTTTTCAATTCTGTATAAAGAAGATCTTTAAGTAGAAGCTTTTTTCCTTCAGGAAGAATAACGTAATAACTTTTCTTTGTGTGACTGGAAAAACTTGCCACTTTATCAATAAAATCCTCGGTGGTATTAATTTTATCATTATATTCATTTAATTTAAATCTTAAAATCTTAACAGCATCCTTGCCGCTACCTTTTTGGCCATTCCGTTCAAATACAAGTGAAGAATTTTCCATCAAATCAAAAAGATAATTAATTTCATTCAATTTCTTATCAGAGCCTATGAGATATTTTTGATAAGCAACTTTGCTCGAAACCTCATTGCTCAGGAGTGGTATTAGGCCCTGCGGAAACACCGCGAACCTAAAAGCTTTGTATTCTTTTCCTATTTTAATATAATGCAACCTGTCTCGCACGATCCTATCATCATGGGTCATTAAAAACTGTTCCATTTGTCCAATGATGAGCGATCTCGTAACATCACTTTTGATACCTTGAATATTTTTGAATTCTTTGCCGTACTTTTGGAAGGTCGCGACAGCTTCTTCAAGGCGTGATTGTTCAGTTATAATAAATACCTGTCGAATACTCTTTGATCCGACAATGTTAGCGGTATTTTTGGCATTTTCATCTGTCGTTTGAGACTTATTTTCCAGCATAATCTTCAAAGGATCAACTCCCCGGACCCAAGCGATTAATCCCATCATTTGAGCTTCGGGTGTAGGGCCTTTGGTTGCCCCGCCGCACATGATCAAAATAGCTTTGGGAAACTTTTTAGCTAAATCAATACCTTTGAGCACTCTATAGACCATGTCCACCGTAGGCGTCGTATCATCTAACGGCCTGTCGCCAAGTACAATGATCGCTGTTTCAGTATTATCTTTTAGATCTTGAGGATTTAAGAATCTAACTTCTCCTATCAAGCCATTAATAAGAGGATGACGTAAAGGATATTTTTCATTTTGTATGCCCGAGCTATTCGCAATAATCTTTGCATAGGACGATTCGCTTCTTGATTGCGTAAGCTGAGCATCTTTCCTAATCTTGCGATTATGGAGGCCTGCTAAAATAACGCATAAAGCTACTAATAATAGGCTTACCCCAAAAATGAGAGTCCTTTTCGATGTAAAAGATTGCATATAAAAATATTTTAGGAAGGGATCGAAAATGAATCAATGGTACCAAGGTATAATTGGCAATCATATAGAAACAGGTATACTTATTTTATGATGACGGATATATCTAAAGTAACCGATTATTTATACGTCGGCTCCAAAATAATGAAGGAAAATGCCGCTGTATTGAAGGTTTTTAATTTTAATTTGATTATTTCGATGATCGGGCAATTGCTTCCCGATGAAGTCTATACACTGCCTCCCTTTAAAACCTTATGGATTAAAACCTATGATACGTTCTTTACTCCTATCTCCGTCAAGAAACTGCTTATTGGAGTTACAGCCGCTTTGCCTATTATTCAAAATAAAGGCAAAGTCTTAGTTTTTTGTATGCTAGGCAAACATCGAAGCATTGCTATGGGTGGCGCCATTCTTATCAGTATGGGGCATACCAGTGAAGAGGCCATCATCTTATTAACTACTGCCCGTAAGGCAGCTGATCCAAGAATATGGTATATCCGAAGGCAAATCATAGCTTTTGAAAAATATTGGCAAAAAAAGTAATACCTATGGAAAAGAAAATAAAAAATATCCATATCATTATTAATCCGGCAGCCGGGAAAAAGGGACCTGCATTATCTGTTATCAATGCGTCCATGAAAGAAGCTGGTATTAAGTGGGAAGCATTGATTACCCACCAAGTGAACGATGGGATCCTGTTTGCAAAGGCTGCCGTCAAAGAGGGAGTCGACGCACTCGCAGTTTACGGCGGCGACGGTACCCTCATGGAAGCAATCAGCGGACTGATCGGATCAGAGATCCCTTTGGCTATTATACCGGGAGGATCGGCGAATGTCTTGGCTAATGAACTTGGGCTTCCCACTGACCCTGAAGAAGCCTGTGCACTTCTAAGCCATAGCCCGTTAAAGACGAGAATCATTGATGTGGGGCAATTCAATAACCGTTACTTTATTACAGGAATAAGCATTGGTTTTGGGGCGGATTTGGTTAAGGGCGCCAATCGTGAGAGCAAAAATAAGTTCGGTATCTTGGCCTATTTTTTTGCGACTGCCGCCGCTTTAAAGAAGCTCAAACTCTCGCATTATCATATTAAAATCGATGAGAATGAATACGAAGTTCAAGGCTTAACGTGCATGGTTAATAATGCGGGGAATCTCGGGTTCACTAAAATCTCTTTAGATAAGCATATAGATATCAGCGATGGATTATTGGATGTGGTGGTCGTGCGAAAATCAAATTTAAGCCTCTTAAAGCTTATTGTCATCACCTTGATCAAAGGTGAAAGGCCAGATAATTTTGAATTAGTGGACCATTGGCAAGGTCGTGAGATCAGTATTTCCTCAAGTCGCAAACAGGTGATCCAGTGTGATGGCGAGGTATTAGAGAAAATTCCCGCTTCTATCAAGATCATTCCAGGGGCGATCAAGGTTTTAGTCCCTAAAAAAGAAAGTTAAGCCATTGAAAAAACACCTGTTTGCTTTTTATGCCTTGGTCGCAGTCAGTATTATTGGATTGACTTATTTTGTCCAGACTTATCCGATATCCGGATTTGATCTTTATATGTCCCATGAAATTCAAAAACAAAAAGGTTGGGACCTGACCTTCATCATGAAATTCATCAGCATTTTTTATAATGCCTGGATCGGCCCCCTTTCGGTCATCTTTGCTTCATTGTTCTTCTACTTAACACGTCACCGACGAGAATCTTTCTTTACTATGGCTGTCTTTATCCCTGACATATTCAATATGTTGATGAAAATAATGATCCATCGTGCCCGGCCAACATCAGAAGATGTTAAGGTATTATCTACATTTACCCAATCAAGCTTTCCCAGCGGGCATGTGGTACATTATGTGGTATTTTTCGGTTTTCTTATAGCGGCGATGGTGGTGAACAAGAATATTTCTTCTTCCTGGAGATTTATTGTCGGTATCTTTTCTGCCTTTTTGATCCTCACAGTTTCAATCTCTAGGATTTATCTGGGAGCTCATTGGGTCACGGATGTGCTGGGAGGCTACTTATTCGGCCTTGTTTATCTGGGAATCATACTTAAATTCTATTTAAACAGATGAAGTTTTAAAAACAAAAAGCTTATTGCAAGTAAAGCTTAAAGCTGCAGTTACTATCGAAGCAGTGGCAATGGCTATAAAAACGGCATGTGGCCATACGTATAGAATAGCCTGATTCGCTGCAACATTAAACACGAACAAAATTAGATCGACAATGAAATAACGGCCAGCTTCAGGAGGCGTTGCCTGCTTACTTTTACGTTTAAATATCCAATATTTACTGAATAAATAGCTAATGCCATTCGCAATGGTATAAGAAATTGCTTTGGAAATGCTATAAGGCAGCCGGAAGTGAATTAAAAGAAAATAGATCCCAAAGTCTAATGCGCCGATACAAGGCGTTACAATTAAATACCGGGTAATCTCTTTCTTAGTTTTCATATTATTTCTTACCAACAACCTTCTTAACTGGATATTGAGAGAACTCTCCTTTTAAATATAGGAGAATAACAACCCCCAGCATCATAAACCCAATGATATACGCCGCAAGGATATCTGTGGCCCAATGGTCACCAAGATAAATCCGCGCGATGGAGACTCCTGAGATTAAAAAAACGCACAGCAGGCCGATCCCCCATCTCAATATCAGATTGATGCGCGGATTAACCAGCATGACAGCCAAAATAAAACCAAAGAATACCACATAATGGACCACATGTCCGCTGGGGAAACTTGCTTGTTGAAATTTTGGAAAAATAACAACTTCATCGGGTCGATGCCTATTGATGATCAATTTCAGGAAAATATTAATAATATCTGCAATAAGGACACTTAAAGTAAACCATGCCTCTCTTTTATAAGAAGTAACAAAAAATAGGAACGAAACACAAAAAACCGACAAAATCATCTTGTAATCCATCCCCCACCAACTAATAAACCCCATAAGAGCCGAAAAACTTTTTCCTCTATCTTGACGAATGATACCTGAAATGTCAGCGTCAAAGGCTGGCCAGAAGAGATGTGTAAAAATTGAAAAAAGGATGATGGATACGACTCCGCCTATATAAAATATAACAACTATCTTATGATCAAAACAAACTTTCTTAATCGTCTTCATGAAGTCATTCTAAAAGATTTTTAAAAGGAATCAATTGTACCTAGGGATAACAAAGCAGATCGAATGACGTTCATCGGTTATCTAGACTCAACGGTCCGCTGCCCATTTGCGAAATAAATAGTGCGGCTCCCAGCAAAGCGAGATTCTTCATGAACATAGTTTGTTGCATTTGGGCCATGATTGGGTCGCTTATGGTCCAAAAATTATGCATCATGAGAGTGACTGGAATTAAAAAAAGTACCAAGAGGCAAGCACCCCATTTAGCTTTATAACCCAGAGCTACACTTAAGCCTCCCAAAAGTGCTATTACACCTGATAATGGAACTGCAACCGAAGCCAATGGTACGCCTTGTGTAACTCCATAACCGATCGCCTTCTGAGAAAAATTACTAAAACTGGCCATCACGAATATCAATGAATAAAATATTCTTCCAGTCAAAATTATATAATTCATAAGAACAACTCCTTGTTAATTTAACCATTACTTTTTTATACTAGCCAAGCTTTCCGAAATCTGCTCAACTTTCTCCCAATTAACCACATTCCAGAATGCCGCAATATAATCAGCACGGCGGTTTTGATAATGTAAATAATAGGCATGTTCCCAGACATCAATTGCTAAAAGAGGCGTTTTACCTTCCATAATAGGGCTATCTTGATTTGCCGTTGAAGAAATTTCTAACTTTCCGTCTTTAGAGACCGAAAGCCACGCCCAGCCAGATCCGAAACGTGTCATAGCTGCTAGCGCGAATTTTTCTTTAAAAACATCGAATGAACCAAAAGCCTGTCTGATGTCAGACGCAACCTCACCCACAGGCTCTCCACCAGCTTTGGGGCCGATCACGTTCCAAAATAAGGAGTGATTGGCGTGGCCTCCGCCATTATTACGCACGATAGTACGGATATCTTCAGGTACAGCTTTGAGATCGGATATCAATTCTTCGATACTTTTACTTTCTAAATCAGCTTTGCCCTTTATGGCCTTATTAAGATTATCAATATAGGCTTGATGATGTTTGGTGTAATGTATTTCCATGGTCCGCGCATCAATATGCGGTTTAAGAGCATCGTACGAGTAATTGAGTTTAGGTAATGTGTATGCCATATAATTCCTTTCTATAAATTGAATTACTTAAGCTTATCCAATGATGATTTTCTTATTTTCTATGCTTGAAGTATTCGACTTGCCTCAATCTTTTCTGCGCCTCTTCCTTAGTTTTATATGGGCCTCCCAGATTTCTTCCTTTTTCAAAATGCACCAAATAACCTTTGGCAGTCTTGACAATCATAACCTCTCCTTATCATCCCAAAAGGTCGTAAGCGTATTTCAAACCGAAGCTGCAAGCACGTCCCTTTATAACTAAAGACACGTGTTTGCAGCCTTGTTTGTTTGCGTTTACTTATTCTCCCTGCATATTTGTTCGAATTTTTCCTTTAACTGAGCCTTGGCATGATCAGCAGCATGTAAAGAGGCAAATTTAGCCTCCATAGCTTCTAGTACTGCCGTTGCTTCTTTTTCTAATTTAGGACCCCATAACTTTTGAATCTTGGCCTTAAGTATGTCAACTTTAACAGCCTTTTTTGCCTCGTGGAATGAACACATCCACATATGTATGGGACACGGTTGTTCACTGCCGCAACCACAGGGACATTTGTTTTCACAATGAGCTTGTGGTGTTTGTGATGTTTCACAAGCACCTGTTTTAGTATCACATGTATTCATATGCTCTCCTTTTTATTGTTTCATTACGAAGTTTTCTTGATTTGGGCATTCTAGGCAGAGGGGTAAAATTAATCAATTGTACCAAGGTATAATAGGAACCAGCGACCGATATAGAATAAGTATAAAATAAGGGAACTGGAACTCTTTAAAGTAAGCGCCTGTATGAAAATTAGCGGGTCAGATAGGCTTGTATGGCGCTGGTGATGATATCGGCGGGGATGTCGTTGACAACAATGACCTGACCGATTCTTTTGGGTAGCACAAAACGATTATGACCTGCGGTAAACTTCTTATCATGCTGCATTAAATCCAGGATCTTAGCTAAACGAACACCGGCAATGCGCTCCGGCAGACCGACGCTGGATATCAATTGATTGATGCGAAGCTCTTCGGTTGCCTTCAAAAGCCCCATACTGCCTGCGATCCGGGCGGCCACGCGTATGCCAAGACCAACCGATTCGCCATGATGGTACAGATTTAATCCTCCGGCCGCTTCCACGGCATGACCTACGGTATGCCCTAAATTAAGGACGGTGCGCAGGCCCTTTGTTTCTTTTTCATCCAGGGCCACGATATGGGCCTTGATCTGGGCACATCGACGGACAATAAAATTCAAAGCTTCAGCGTCGCCATTAAGGAATTTTTGATGATTGGCCTCGATATAATCAAAAAGTTTTGTATCGCCGATAACGCCATACTTGATCGCTTCGGCCAAGCCATTGCGGATCTGCCTTTTGTCCAATGTTTTAAGCACCTTGGTATCCGCGAGGACCAATCTGGGCTGATAATAAGCACCAACAAGATTTTTGCCTGTTTCAAGATCGATCGCGGTTTTACCCCCGATAGAAGAATCGATCTGAGCTAACAGGGTCGTCGGCACCTGGATACAGGGCACCCCGCGTTTATAAATAGCGGCTACGAATCCGGCCAGATCACCGACCACACCGCCGCCTAGAGCAATGATAAATATTTTCTTGTCCACATCATAGGTGCTGATCTGTTTGAGCAAGCGTAATGCAAAAGCAGCACTTTTACTCTTCTCACCCGCGGGAACATCGAAGACCTTGACCGTGTAACCTGCTTTTCTTAAACCAGCGGATAGTTTTCCCCCATGCAGGCGTTCGATGACAGGATGCGTTATGATAACCGCGTCTTTCCCAAGATCCAACGGACGGATAAACTTCGGGATTTCTCCTAAAATATCATGCCCGATGGCAATGGTGTAAGGATTGCTTTTCAGATCTACAGTAACTTTAGAGGTCATATCTGCACTCCGATCCAATTACCCACCTGCTCTATCATGGGAGAAAGAAATCCTAACATGCCGAAATTTAAAAGCAGGATCACGATAATTATACCAAAAGGTTCCAGCCGGCTGTAGTAAAAGGCTAACTTCGTGGGCAAGATACTGGTGACGACCCTTGAACCGTCTAAAGGCGGTATGGGCATCATATTAAAAACAGCCAGGGTCAAATTTAGCATCACACCCCATGCACAAATATTAGACACATTGGACAATGGCGGCCATATATAGGCCCTGGAAAAAATAAAGGCCAGGGCGATATTCGTCAATGGCCCGGCGATAGCGACCAGGGCCATCCCTAAACGCAGAGGACGAAGATTCCTGAAATTGACAGGCACCGGTTTTGCCCAGCCAAAAAGCATAAGGGACCTGGTCAGTCCAAAATAATGTGCCAAAAAAAGAGCGCCGGGAACGAGGATGCTTCCCACGGGATCTATATGTTTAATGGGATTTAAAGTAAGCCGGCCATGGTCCTTGGCCGTGGAGTCCCCCAACCAATACGCGCTTAAACCATGCGCCAGCTCATGCAGGACAATGGCCGGGACAACGATGAAAACTATTAATAAAATTACTTCGAGCATACTAGAGGACCAACGCTATTTTATTGATTTGAACCAGAGGGTACATGGATTTTTTCTGCGAGCTAGGCGAGTCCTGGGCATGAGAGGACGGATCCGAAATAACAGTCCCTTCTACAGCGACCAGGGCATCAACAAATCTTGAGATCTGTGGGAAGTCCTTCAAATAATAGGTATTCTTATCGTCGATGATGATCTCATAATGCACATCATCACCTGCCGCTTGAGGCAAGGCCTGCAACTTCCCCTGTAAAGAAACCGTCTCTACAACTTCTCTTTTAGGGGGGAACTGGGCAACAGGTACGGATTGCCATTTGACCGTCGGAGTAACGACCGCTGAAGACCACTGAACTTCAGGTATCAACGACGAAACAGGCACATCCGCTGATACTTCTTTCAAAAAATCCTGATGGATCCAAACCGCTGTCCCTGCCACCGGAAGAAGACGGCACCATCCAGGGCTTGCTGCCTTTTGAGCTTCCCCAGCCTCTGTCACTTGACCTATGACCTTGACCAGGGTACCTTTCTTAACTTCCCCTAAAGAAGCCGCATCCGAGCTTGCCCGGCAACGGACATTAACATTGTCCCCTGAAACTTCAGCGATATCCTGACCCTCTTTTACTGTCAGATAATCCGATCTGATATACGCTTTTGTCGTCGGCATAGGCTGTACCTTAAGCCATTCAAAGCTTCGTCCCAAAACAACCACCTGGCTCCCTTTGTCCAGCTTATCGACTTTTTCAAAATTGGTATTCGGGCCCGCACGAACATTGACGGATTCTTTGGACACCTCTGCCAGAAAAGGAAAATGCTCATCGGCATATCCCGGCGACATAAACGCGAATATCAGGAATACCGATGAGCAAATCGTGAATGTTTTATTAAACATTGATGAAAGATCCTTCGCCCGGTGGCTCAGGATGATTCCGCCAGTCTGCGGGATCATTTTTTAGCAGCGCCTGCAGCCGGTTTGGCAGCCCCTGCAGCTGGTTTGGCAGCCCCTGCAGCTGGTTTGGCAGCGCCTGCGGCCGGTTTGGCAGCGCCTGCGGCGGGAGCAGCATCGCCCTCTTCAGCCTTGACTTTTTTCTTGGCCTTAATGCGAACGATCTTTGTTTTAGGCAAACCAACAACGACTGACTCTTCTTTCCAAAGACCTTTTTTCATCAACTCTTTGATACGCTCAATGCGTGTCTGAACGGTCCGCTGCGTTACGCTGGCCTTATCAATTTTTAACGAAGAATGTAATGACATCAAAATCTCCTTATTTGACTTGAACGGTACTGGCCGGGCAATTTTCTTGCAAGTGACGCGGCACTGTCCTTTGTGCTAAAACTACCTACACAAACCAACCAGTATTTACCGTTTTTGATTAAAAAACTCTGAAAACCTTTTGCCTTCAGGAACAACGCGTCCTGCTGAGCCCATTCTTCATTCCCATAGGTGGCGGCCTGAAGCGTAAAACGAGTCTGTGACAAACCATGGATATTTCCCGGTCTTTGCACCACAACGCTTCTGCTCAAAAAATTCATCCTATTCACAGAAGGCGCTGAAGGAATAGCCGCCGGAATAGCCACTGCCGCGGGAACTGCCATTGTCCTGGCCGAAACATTCCAGGCTGCAGAAACCCGTTCATCCAGAGCCGAAGCCGCTAAATGCTTGCCGCGCTCTACTCCCAAGGAAAATGAAAAAAGTGCCACCATTATACCCAAAATCGTAAAAATGACAAGACTTTCTAGAGAGAGGGTTAAATTAGCTAAAAGGAATTTGGGTTTATTGATATCTTCTAAAGTGGCGGAATTAGCGGGAAAAAGTTCAAACTGGGGCTGCTTGTAATTAATATTCATATATATAAATCCTAAAAAAGGTTATATTAAATTTTATTAGTAAGAACGACCCGGTGGGCCGCTCGTACAATTCTTCGATTTAAGTCATTATAGTTCTAGGACTTAAGCGAAGACAAGAGTTTTCTGAATTTTTTTTGGGAAGCCAAACTTACGAAGGCGTCGACAATTTTAGGATCGAACTGCGTTCCTCTGCATTTCAACAACTCATTGACCGCTTGATCGATAGACAGCGACGAGCGATAAGGTCTTTTTTGCACCATCGCCTCGTATGCGTCGACGCAGGCAATGATACGGGCCCCTAATGGGATCTGTTCTTTTTTAAGCCCCGACGGATAACCGCTCCCGTCATATTTTTCATGATGATACAAAATAATCGGAAGCACGGGTTTCAAAAACTCGACGGGGGAAATCAGCGCAACACTAAACGCCGTATGCTGACGGATGACCTTGATCTCCCTGGCCGATAATTTCCCGCGCTTGGTCAATATATCATAAGGCACGTCGATGATCCCGACATCATGAAGCATACTGGCATATTCCAGCTGCTTGATTCCGTCGCTGCTTACCTTTAAATGCTGGGCCAACATCTCGACAATTTCCAAATAGACCGGCGGATGGGTCAACCCCGAATAGGATTGTTTTTTTAACAAATTGCCGATAGAAGCAATGCTACCGAGCACAACCTTCTCATGCTCCTGATGCAGTTGCAGGTTCTTCATGGCCGTTACCACCTGCTCGGAGAAAACCGAAAGCATTTCATAATCAAAATCATTGAAAGGCTCCTCTGAAACCGCTTGGGCCTCGGGCCGGACACTCCGCCGGACAAAGATGGCCCCCAGGTAATCATCAGCGACCAGAGGAAGACCGATGCAATCTTCTTTTAAAACCGAGGCACCCCGGGTGACCGCTAAAACATCTTCCCCCACATCTTTCAATTCCCGGGGCTTGTCCCGCCAGATATTGATCTGATTATCAAAACTGGCGCAGGTGACCACATTCTTTTTGACCGGATGCACCAGGTAAACACTCGCCGAGGAAGCCCTGATAAATTGACATAACAAACGGGTCAAACGAAGGGTCAACTCTTTGACAGTATACGTGGAATTGACCAGGCGGTAAACCATGTGCACCGCCGAGAGGACCAGATGATAACGCTTGGTGGAAGAAATAAAATTAGGACGCATAGAAATCAGACCTTTTGATACGGGTCAAAAAGACGTTTGTGTTCATCAAGAGCAAAACGGTCCGTCATAGAAGCAATATAATTACAAATAATACCATATATTTCCGAGGTGGAGAACTCCTTATTGCGCGCATAAACACCGTAGGGCAATTGCTTGGGATTCCTCAGATACACGTCGAACAGATCACAGATAATGCGCCGGGCCTTGGCGGTCATTCGCTCCACCCGCCAGTGATGATAAAGTTTTTCATTCAAAAGCTGCTGTAAATATTCCCGCTCCTGATGCATGGACTGGCTAAAGCCCACCACATAATCCTTATGGTCTTTCACGTCTTGCGCTGAATTGAAATTAAGGGCCTTGATCCTTTCGTAAGTTGCATTTAAAAGATCTTTGACCTGCATATCGATCAATACCTTGACCACTTGATACCGGAACATATCCCGATTATGATCGTCCCCTCCTGAGCCGATCTTCCCGACCGCCTTCTGCCAAAGCACACTGTCCATCAGGTCTTCCTCACTGATACACCCCGAGGTCAGACCATCATCCACATCATGGTTCAGATACGCCAGCGAATCTGCGACGTCGACAACCTGGGCTTCCAGGGTGGGGCCTTCATCACGGTATTGCCGGGGGATATCCACTCCCGGCATGTCAAACACCGTCGCGTGCTTGAGTATACCCACCAGCACTTCGCGGGTCAAATTAAGGCCGTCAAAATGGGGGTATTTCTTTTCTAATTTAGCGACGATCTCGTAACTGCGGAAATTATGGTTAAACTGGATCTTCGCTTCCCGGACTATACTATTGAGCGCTTCTTCCCCGGCGTGGCCAAAAGGCGGATGACCCAGATCATGCGCCAGGGCAATGGCCTCGATCAAATCCTCATTCAACCGCAGATTGCGTCCGATGGTACGGGCCAATTGGGCGACTTCAATGGTATGGGTCAGGCGTGTGCGGTAATAATCACCCTCGAAGATGACGAAAACCTGGGTTTTATATTCGAGCTTGCGAAAGGCTTCAGAATGCACGATGCGGTCACGGTCACGCTGAAAACACGTGCGCGCTTCATGCTTAGGCTCATCAAATTGACGGCCGCCGGCATCACGGGACTTCATGGCATATGGGGCGAGGATCTTACTTTCGAGTTCCTCGATATCTTGTCTTGTACGCATCTTCAATTTTCTTATAAATGACTGATAAAGATTGGGAAATCACCTTGGTATTCGCCGTCACCGGCATAAAATTATGGTCCCCTTTCCAACGGGGCACAATGTGAATATGCACATGACCGGGGATCCCCGCTCCGGCAATATGGCCCAAATTCATCCCCACATTAAAACCTTGGGGCTTCAATGCTTTTTGCAACAGGTCCTTGGTTTCTCTTAAAAGCTCCATCAACTGCACGTACTCATCTGTAGATAATTTATTGATATCACTAACGTGACGGTTAGGTAATATTAAACAATGCCCGTTGCTGTAGGGGTAAAGATTCAAAACCGCAAAGGCATGCGGTTTTCGGATAAAAACCAAATGCTTCTTATCTTTCTTATCCGCCAGGATACGGCAGAAAATACAAGATTTTTGCTTGCCGATAATCTTGGTAATATAGGTATCACGCCACGGCGCCCATAATCTTTGCATATGCAAATCACCGGACCGTTAAACGGCCCAAGCTCCATTATATCTTCACAATTTCTGCTTTTATTTTTCCTGCTTCTATGGTGATCAAGCCATATGAAAAGATTTTGGCTTTCACCGTATCATTGGGGCTGCCGGGATTAAAATACAATGTCCCTTCCACTCGCTCGTTGTACGCCTGATGCGAATGTCCGAAGATCACCACATCCATCTTATCATCTTTAAATGAAGAGATAACATTTTTTAACGCTTCGCGATTGCCCCCCAAGTGGCCATGGGTCACGCCGATCTTCAGATTGCCACTGGCAATTTCTTTTTAACCGCCATCTCATCCATATTGCCCTGCACAGCTTTGGTTACAGCAATTTTGGAAAGCAAATGCAGGGTGCGGATATCACAAATGTCCCCTGCATGGATGATCAGATCAACTGACTTAAAACGCTCTAACACGGGGGCCGGAATATCAAAAGAATGGGTGTCTGAAATTACGCCGATGATCATCTAACTATTATAGGCTCGTCGAATAAATGCATCAAGCAATTAAGTTGGTCTTCATCCCAAACCCACAGCTTCTCTTGAAGGGCGCGCACCTTGGCATTCTCATCTAAACCGCTTAAAGAAACGATGACACTGCGGGTCGGCCTGGGATCCAATTTCTTGATCTCTTCCAATATGCCGTTAAGATCATTGTCATGCACAGGGTCTTTTTTAAGTACCACGAGCCATATCCCCTCCTGGCCCTCTGCCGAAATGGCATCAAAATAATTCCCGGCCCCTATGCGCAATTTTAAGACCTTAATGTCCCTGAAAGAGGTCAATTTATAACGGCGACCGCAAAGCACAAAAGATTCATTATCAAATTTATGCATCAGATCAGCGACGCGCACGGACAGGTCCTTACGGGCCACCATGCCAAAATCATTGAGAGCACGATTGATCTCTTCCTTGAACTGCTTGCGTGAACGACCGGCTTCAAGATCAACGACCCGAAGCCGCCGCTGATGAACATACTTGATCCAATAACCCAGTAATTTGTCCTTGATATGATAATAATTCCCGTTGCGCTCGACGATATTCGCTTCCTGTAAAACATTGATGCGGGCATTCACCTGGGATGTTTTCAATTTCAAACTTTCGGATAGATCACTGATCTTATGTTTACCTTGGGCTAACGCGCCTAGCAAGGAAACACTAAGCCCGGCATTTTTCCCGATAGTCAAAGCGTTGATCTGCAGCTCAAAATGACGACTGATTACACCCCACGGGTTAAAGATCACGTTTTCAATAGCCTGGGTAACGATGGGGGCATAGATCTCCTGCTGAGCATAAACTCCCCTTAAACAAATTAATTCCTGGCACAATAAATTAATATAAAGAGGATGCCCCCCGGTAAAATCCGCTATAAAATTCTTTAAATGCAGCCCGATCTTGACCCCTTCAAGATTATGTTCGATCAAGCCCTGGGCTTCACTAAAATTGAAAGATTCCAAAGGTATGGTCTCAAAATTACCGAACAATAATGATAGTTTCTCGGAAAGGATGGTTTCAGTCTGTTGAGGACAGGAACTGGCGACGATATATAAACAATTTTTCTGGGTCATGATGCGTTTGCCCAGCTCAGCAAAAACTTCAGGAATATTAAAATTCTCCAAATGCCCAAACTCATCAAATATCAATACCACGGATTTCCCCGTTTCCTGAGTAAAGATCTCAGGCAAGGATAAGATCATATGATACGCTTCCAAATTCTTCCCCTGGGCTGTAAAATCTGCGATCGCTTGCACCAAAAACACTGTGCGGGGAAGACGGTCCTTGGTCGAGATACACAATAATTTTAAATCTTCCTGCAGGGGCGAAAAATTTTCTTTTTTTAGATAATTATAAAGCAAGCTTTTGATGAATTGAGTGGCAAAATATTCAAAATCGCGATTCTCTAAATCCAGATAGATAAATAACACATCCTGCTCTTCCATCTGGGTCATCAGTCTCTGCAAAAGGGCTGTTTTACCGATATAACGATCACCCAACAGGGCTACGTTTTGACGATAGCCCTCTCTTAGTCCCATCACACGTTTCTTTAAAATTTCCAAAACGCCGCGACGGCCGTAAAAATTATGGTCGAAATCAATTAGATTCATGGTAAATAATACAAAGGATTCATCGCCTGACTTCCATGGCGAATTTCAAAATGTTCAACAACCCTGTTACCGATCTGTCCCACTTCAGCAATAGCATCACCCTTATAGACATGGTCCCCCAATTTCACTAAGAGCCTGGCATTGCGCGCGTACACTGAAATAAATCCGTCTTTATGATCGATCATTACCGTCTGTCCGTAGCCGCTCATATAATCAGCTAAAACCACATCGCCTTCCCTAACGGCTTGGACGGTATCTCCGGCCTGGGCCTGAATATCAATACCACGGCTCAAAGTACTAGCCCCTATCGGATCATCAAAATAAACAACTATCTTGCCCTTAAGCGGCCAAATAAATTGGTTCTTATTGTTATCCACGGTGTGCTCTGAAATATCTTTTGCCTCTTTTGCTCCCGGGATAAAAAGCAATTGACCGACCTCAAGAGAGCTTCCATTAGGGATATTATTGCTGTCGATAATATCCTTGATGTTAACCCCATAAGCCTCTGCAATCTGCCAAAGCGTCTGTCCGTGAACGACCTTGTGATAAACTCCAGTTTGTTTAACAGCGGCTGTTGTCGTCTCTGCTGGAGGCAGGGGCATAGGCTTGTATTCTTCCGTTGTAGCACAACCGGTTAAAAAGCCCAAAAATGATACAAAGAGCAAAATTTTTAAACTTTTAATTCCAGGCACTAATAACCTCTTAGAAAATCACGCCGCATCTTAGTATATGGAGCGGGGGACGGGAATCGAACCCGCGTAGTCAGCTTGGGAAGCTGAAATTCTACCCCTGAATTACCCCCGCAAAAAAATATTTAATTCCCTAACTGCCTTCCCAGCATCGTCAGCCAATAAAATATCTCTGCAAACGGCCACTCGGCTAACTCCTAATGGAATTAATTGGCTAATATTTGTTCGACTGATCCCGCCAATAGGAAATATCGGGATTTCTACCTTTTTGATCACTTTTTGTAAAAGATCCAGGTCCATAGCCTGACGCCCAGGCTTGGTTTTGGTCTGAAATACTGATCCAAAACCGATATAATCAGCTCCTAGTACTTGGGCCTTTATGGCGTGAGCTAAATTTTGGCAAGATACACCAATAATTTTACCTCGACCCATCAAGCGTCTGGCTTGGCTGTAATCCAAATCTTCTTGACCTACATGCAAACCATCAGCGCCAGATAAAATGGCAATGTCAGCGCGGTCATTGACAATGAACGGTATTTGATGCCTCGTTATTTTTAAAGCTTTACGGCAAAAATCTAAAATCTCTTTAGCACTGCCTTTTTTGTCCCGTAATTGTACTATATCAACGCCGCCTCGTACAGAATCTTTTAAGGCTTGCAATAGAGCCCCGTAATCTAGTACCTGAGCATCCAAAATTAAATACAATTTAGCATGAGCCAATAGCTTTTTGTTCGAGCGCATAAACCTTATACCGCAATGCTTTAAGTCTGGATGATACTCCAGCGTCGAGTAATTTAGTCACTTCTTCCAATACCCGTAATGATTCCTTGACCCGCTGGCTATTGGCCCAAAAGACCGCCTTTATAGTATCCCTTTTAGATTCACTAACAGAAGTAGCCCGTCCCACATCACCTTGAATATAACGGGCTTCAAGAGCCTTTTGGATGTCTAATTCCGCAATTGTATTCGTTATTTCATGTCGAAGATCTTTGAAAGCACGCGTCAAAGTCTTTTGATCCCAAACATATCGGCACAAATCTTCACAAACCCTTAAACCTTCTTTGGCCCGATTAAAATTGGCATCCAATATCCGATAAAGACTTTTGTCAGGACTTTTTTTCACTTTTAATAATTTTCTCTATTATATTAGTCGTTGAAAAGCCACGCACAAACTTAATAAACTCCACCTTCTTAACCAAATCTTCACCAACAACAGTTTTCCCCTTCCAGTCAGCTCCCTTGATCAAAATATCCGGCTTGATGGCAGCGATGGTCTTATAAGGAGTCTCTTCGTTAAAAATAACGACAAAATCTGCGCTTTCTAACGCTGCCAGAACAGCAGCACGGGATTTTTGCTCCACAATAGGACGGTTGGGACCTTTAATGCGGCTGATCGAACGATCAGAATTAAGACCAACGATCAAAATACGATTACCACGACCAGCATCTTCCAAATACTTCACATGCCCGATATGCATCAGATCAAAACAACCGTTGGTAAATGCAATAGTCTTTCCCTGCCGACGCAAGACCGGAAGTTTTTTTAATAAGGCAGCTAAACTAAGTATTTTATCTTTGATCGCCATAATGAAGGCCGTTTATCTAATAACTATATTAAGGAAACGGCCCCTTACTAAAACAAATTAGAAGTTAGATTCAAGGAAGCAAGAATTTTAACACAGGAATCAAAGAAATGGAAAGGAAAAGTCATTACAGATACAACTTTTTTAAGAATTACGCTAAAGTATTTTCGACTAATTCGCAGATGGCATGAAAGATGACTAGATGGGATTCCTGGATGCGGGCGGTTTTGGAAGATGCGGCAATGATGGCGATGTCACACTGACCGGCTAATTGACCACCCTTGCCTCCGGTAACAGCAATACTGGTGATGCCGGTCGCTTTCGCCTGTTTGACAGCTTCCAGGACATTCTTGGAGTTCCCGCTGGTGGAAATAGCGATTAATACATCACCTTTTTGTCCCAGCGCCTGCAATTGGCGGGAGAAAACAATATCAAAGGTATAGTCATTGCCTAAGGCTGTCAGAGCTGAGCTGTCGGTAGTCAAAGCAATAGCTGGCCAAGCCTTACGTTCTTTCTGGAAACGTCCGACGAATTCCGCGGCGATGTGTTGACTATCGGCCGCTGATCCGCCGTTACCGCAAAAAAACAGTTTGTGGCCGCCCTTAAAAGCTTTAATGATCGTTTCAGCCGCACCGATTATTTGCAGCAGATTCTTTTTTAAAGTTTCCTGTTTAACTTCTATTGATTCCGCAAAGATCTGTTCTACTGTTTTATTCATATTTGGTATAGAAATTTATTGTTTAGTAGAAAATACATTGGCTATATCAACCAAATCCATGTTCACCAGTTTACGCTGAGATACGGCTTCTTCCATATCCACATAACGGATCTTGTTTTCCCTAAGACTTGCCATTTTACCGAACTTATTCTCTTTAACAAGCTCAACTGCCTTGACCCCCAAGCGGGTGCCAAGGACACGGTCAAAGGCCGTCGGAGTGCCTCCGCGTAAAATATAACCAAGAACACTGACCCTTGTTTCATAATTAGTATTGTCTTCGATGGCCTTGGCTAAAAACTCACCCACAGAGCCAAAACGACGCTTCTCCATAAGAGGGATACGGTTCTCATGGGAAGGCACCACATATCCTTCGATTTTAGTACCTTCAGAAATGACAACGATACTAAAAGGCTTACCGCGTCTATGTCTCTCATTTAAAAGCTCATAAACATCTTTCAAGACCACCGGAATTTCAGGGATCAGAATAATATCAGCACCACCGGCAATCCCGGCTTGCATGGCCAACCATCCGGTATACAAACCCATGACCTCAACAACCATGATACGATGATGCGATTCAGCAGTTGTATGCAAACGGTCGATGCATTCGGTAGCAATATTCACAGCCGTATCAAAACCAAAAGCATAATCTGTTCCGGACAAAGCGTTATCAATGGACTTAGGCACGCCAACAGCCCTTATGATGCCTCTTTTTTGCAAAACCAAAGCTGTTTTAAGAGTTTCCTCACCGCCGACAACGATCAGCGCATCCATGCCGCTTCTGGCATAATTATCCTTAATTTTCTTGACCTGCTCCTCGTCCTCTAAAGGGTTCGCACGGCTGGTACCTAAAATAGTGCCGCCTTTATCCAAGATCCCTGTGGTGGATTTAACATCCAGGACACGCATATCATTCTCGATCAGCCCCAGCCACCCATTCTTGATGCCGGTGATCACATAGCCTTCCTGCATGCCTTTACGCACAACCGCACGAATGACTGAATTAAGTCCCGGACAATCCGCCCCGCCTGTCATAATACCTATCTTTTTCATGAATGATACCCGTGGAAAGGAGCTTCGGTCGGGATCTGAAATGCATCCCTATTCTTAGATTTTATATCTTCCAACGAAATCTTGATCACATGCACGCGTATATTGATCTTGCCTTCCAAACCTATAGCTTCTTCGATTTTTCGGCGCACCAATTCCTGAAAACGGCCGGTCAACTCAGGGATATTGACCTCATGACGTAAAACCAATTTAATATCGACTTCCAGCCCTTTCCTAAGAGCGATCATATAGGGGCGGATCTCTTTGATCTCAGGCATTTGTACGATCAAGCGTTTGATCAGATCTTCAAGGGCCGTCAACGACACCGTAACACCACCGGTAGGGTTTTCAAAAGCGATGGTACGTTCCATCTGCCGGCGCCCGTAGATCAGCCTGGCTAAAAGATAACTCATAAACATGATGCCGCCTGCGCAAATCCCGGCTATGGCACCGCTTTGATTATCAAAATAAACCATCTTCAACAACCGTTGAATGGTCGACAGGTCAACGACATGCGCTACAAAAAGTATAACAGCTATCCCTGTCGCCCAGATAATAGAAACATAGAATATGATGGCAATACGGGTCAGCAACCACATTAGGAGTTACCTCCAACTTGTCTCTCTACAGCTTGGACATTAACATTGATCTCTTTTAAATTGATCTCCACGGCTTCTTCTACAGCATGCTGGATCACATCCTGGATTTGGCGGGCCGTGACCGGAATGTTCATACCATAAAAGATTATAACACGGATTTCCACAGATACCTGATGATCTTTATCTATGGTCACATGGACAGAGGGATAATTCTTGTAACCAAATGCCTCAGCGATAGAACTGATAATTCCAAAAGTAGCCAACTCGACGCCGGGGACTTCTTTAAGGGACGCAGCCGCAATATCACCAATGACTTTTTTGTGGATCTGCACGACACCTAAATCAACGGTATTGTCCGGACGCATAGGGGAATCTCCTTACTCATTTTTCATCATCTTCTCTAGGAAATGAGTTGTGGCTTTACCTTCCAAGAAAATCGGATGATGAAGAATTTCCATATGCAATGGAATGGTCGTCTTAATGGGAGCGATATAGAATTCATCCAAAGCACGCCGCATAATACGAACGGCTTCATTACGGTCTTTCCCATGAACGATCAATTTAGCCACCATGGAATCATAATACGGGCTGATCGTATAACCCGGATAAATATGCGTGTCTATGCGAACACCAGGACCGCCGGGCAGGTTTAACTCGGCAATCTTGCCTGGGCTCGGGATAAAATTATTGTACGGATCTTCGGCGTTGATGCGACACTCGATGGAGGATCCATGGAATTTAACTTCTTCCTGTTTTAGTTTAAGTTTTTGCCCCATGGCCACCTTGATCTGCTCTTTGATCAAATCAATTCCCGTGACCATCTCAGTGACAGGGTGCTCAACCTGGATACGGGTATTCATTTCCATAAAATAAAAATTATTGTGCATATCCAACAAAAACTCAACAGTACCCACGCCATGATAGTTGACAGACTTAACTGCCTTGATAGCGGCATCGCCCATTTTTTTACGTAAATTAGCATCCAAAGCCGGCGAGGGGGATTCTTCCAATAATTTTTGATGACGCCGCTGTACAGAGCAGTCACGTTCGCCCAGATGGATCACATTACCGTGCTCATCTGCCAGAATTTGGAACTCCACATGGCGAGGCCCTTCGATGTACTTCTCTATATATACGTCCCCTAGTCCGAAATTAGCTTCGGCCTCGGTTTGTGCCATCTTAAAAGAATTGATCAGGGTCACATCATTATGACAGACACGCATACCCTTTCCGCCACCGCCAGCCACTGCTTTGATGATCACAGGATATTTGATCTTCTGGGCGACAGACAGCGCTTCTTCCTGAGTTTTGACGATGCCGTTGCTACCTGGCGTCAAAGGCACTCCTGTTTTCTTAACTGTTTCCTTGGCGACAATTTTATCACCCATTTTCCGTATGCTGTCCGGAGAAGGACCAATAAATTTGATATGGCAGGACTCACAAATTTCCGCAAAATGCGCATTTTCAGACAAAAAACCGTAACCCGGATGGATCGCAGCCACATCCGTGATCTCTGCTGCAGAAACAATGGCTGGGATATTAAGATAACTTTCTTTGCTGGAGGCACGGCCGATGCATACCGCCTCATCAGCGAAACGCACATGCAGAGAATTACGGTCTGCTTCAGAATAAACCGCGACAGTGCGTATGCCCATTTCTTTACAGGCACGGATGACCCTTAACGCAATTTCACCGCGGTTGGCAATCAGGATTTTAGAGAACATAAAATAGCACCCTATAGTGGATCGACGATAAACAAGGTCTGGCCGAATTCCACCGGCTCCGCATTTTGTACAACCACTTCTGTGATCTTACCGCGGATTTCAGATTTGATTTCGTTCATTAACTTCATGGCTTCGACGATACAAACCACTTGGCCTATTTCAACCGTTTGGCCGACCTCAACAAACGCTTCGGCTTCCGGTGAGGGAGATCGATAGAAGGTCCCCACCATGGGGGACTTGATATCTTTACTGTTTTTAGATGCATCCGCAGCCGCTGAAACAATAGAAGTTACAGGAGATGACGCCTTGGGAGAAGGAAGAGATCCCACGGCATAATGGGTGGGTGCTGCCATAACTACTCCTTCAGCGGATTTTTTAAGCTTGAGTTTTAATCCATCGCGCTCAATCTCAATTTCATTGAGATTATTCTCATTCATCAGGGCAATGATCTCTTTGATCTCTTTTAAATTCATTTTTTGACCCTTTCGACGTAAACCCCGGTTCTGGTATCTACTTTAATGGTCTCACCCTGTCCGATAAACAACGGAACTGAAACAGAGGCTCCGGTATCAATTTTAGCCGGCTTATACCCTGCCCGGGAAGAATCTCCCTTTAAACCCGGATCAGCTTCAATAATGGTGGCAATGATAAAATTGGGGACTTCCACCTTGACCACTTGGTCCTTATATATAATGGTTTCAACTACCATATTATCCTGCAAATATTTAACACCGTCACCAAATAATTGCTTGCTGATAATAGAATCTTCAAAGGTGGTTTGGTCCATAAAATGATATTCTTCTCCCGTGACATAGGTAAATTGCATGCGGCGACGCTCAAGATCCGCTTCTTCAAGAGACTCGGCTGTGCGGTAGGTACGCTCCAATACAGCATCAGTACGCAGATTTTTCAGGCGCACACGTACAAACGCTGAACCTTTACCTGGCTTAACATGATTAAGTTCTGTCACAAAAAACAGCTGACCGTCAACAACCAACCCCATCCCAGTTTCAAGTTCATTAATTGTAATAGCCACTTAACACCTCACACCCTTCTTTGGTTACTAATACCATGTCCTCTACTCTTATCCCAAATTGATTAGGAATATAGACCCCGGGTTCAACAGTAACAACCATTCCCACTTCTAATATACTCGTACTCTGGCTGGAAAGCCGGGGAGCTTCATGAATGTCCAGGCCTACTCCATGGCCAAGAGAATGACCAAAATATTTTGCTAAACCAAACTTACGCAAAACTTTACGTGCTTGAGCATCGACTAAAGAAGCACTGACGCCAGGCTTAATGATGCCAATCGACTCCCGTTGGGCAAGTATCAGAGCATCAAACACTCGCTTAACTGAAGGCGTTATTCTACCCAAAAAGAAATTGCGTGTCAAGTCAGACTTATAACCATTAATATCAATGCCGAAGTCCAACAAAACATTCTCATTGTTGCGGATAGCTTTATCAGTTGCCCTGGCATGAGGAAAACAGGAATTAGGGCCTGAAGCAATTATGGGTGGAAAAGAAAATTCTGCCCCATGTGATTTAACAAAACTCTCCAATTTTAAGGCCACTTGACGCTCAGTTAGACCTGGTTTCACCACTTTCTTCATAAAATCAATAGCTTTATAGTGTAATCTTAAGCTATTTCTAATCTGATCGATTTCCCCCTCGTCTTTTATCTCTCGAAGGGTCTCAACCAAGCCGGTAGCAGGGACAAGTTTACGGTTTCTAGGACAAAACTCTTTAAGTTTTTTCCATAAAGCAAAACTGGTATGTTTTTCATCAAAGCCTAAACGCTTGATTTTATATTGTTTACAAAGCTCGCCAAGCGTCACACAGGGTCCCTGAGTGTATTGTTTAACGATGATTCCCTTTAGCTCTTGGCGGGCTTCCAGAATGTATCGGGAATCTGTAATATAAAATGCCTTTGATTTTGTAACTAAAAGCCAGGATTCTGAAGCCGGAAACTGGGTCAGATAGCGGATATTGCTGTCATTAATAATTAGAAGCGCATCGATATTCTTATGGCGGGAAAAGTCTTCAACAAGATTTTTCAAACGGTTATTCATAATAGTTTCAAACGAAGCAATCTTTTAAGTTTGGGCTGAATCTACTAAAAGAACAGGGATGCCATCTACAATGGGATAAATCCGATGGCATTTGGCACAAACTATCTTATTGTCTTTAAGCTGAACATCGCCCTGGCAGGCAGGACAGGCGAGCAAGGCTAATAATTTCTCATCAATCATAAAAAGGCCCAATTTCTTGGTCATCGTTAAGTTGCGGCATTTCATCAGGTTTCATTTAGACAAGTCTACATATCGTAATTGAAGTTCATAAATGGAACCATTAAGCAGGTCATCTTCTTCCTTGGATAAATTACCCTTGGTTTTATCCCGCAAGATGACCAGCGTATCGATCAGGAATTTAGCCTGTTTGAGATTTTTCTCTACTTGATTGGTGATAGGATTAGGCATCTCGCCTAAAAAGATCATGGTTTGAAAGCCGAGACTAGCGATGTAATTGAAGAAATCCAATTGCGGTTCTGCCACCGGCGCTGCATCTTCTTTTGGCGGCTGAGGTGTCGACGACAATGGCTGTCCATCCGGCCCCAAAAGGCCGCCTTCCTTCTCAACATTATCTCCCCAACGATTTTGTAAAGTCATATAATCCCTTTCTCTAGAATAAAGTGCATTACATTATCATTGGATATTAAAAAAGTCAACTTTTGCGTAAAGGGAAGGCCTCATTGCAAGGGAAAATCTTGAATCCTAATAGCAGGAAAGCAATTAATCGTCGCTGACTTGGTACTGGATCTCGATATTGAAGGGGTATTCAGAGAGGTTCATGCCTTTGAGAAAGACGGGAAAGGGGCTTGCTTCCCTGAGGCTTCTCATGGCAATTTCCTGCAGATGTTCTGAAGCGTCTGTTTTCTCTTGTATGATTTGAGCGGTCTTAAGCACACCGCGATCATCTACCAAGAATGTCAAATACACTGACCCGCGTTCCATCTTGTCATAATTGGCATAAACCCTTTCCTTAATGCGATCCCTGACCATTTCGTTATAGGCAGCATAAACAGGATTATTTATCTTCTCCGATCTAATAGGCATGATCGAAACCCTGCGGCTTAATTCCATGGTGCGCATATGTTCAGACTTACTTTCAAAAAGCATCCCAAAAGGCAGGCTTGGCCGTTCCTTGACCAGGCTTACCGGTATGCTTCCATCGGAAAATAATTTCTGATCATTATTTAAATCCAGACGCTGGGCCAGCCTGATAGGATGCTCTCTAATATCAACGGCCCTTTTATAGGCCGGTTTGTAGCTGACCTCGATGCGGTTCTGACGAATGGCCTTATACTGCGGGTCATTAATCCTGCTAAAATAAGTAACACACAAGGCCGTTGTATGAATGGCCAATGAAATAAAGATGGCCTTGAAAAGAAAATTTTCAGTCATTTTTCCGCATGAGTTCACGCCATAAATAGGCGATAAAACGAAAGGTGTCACGCACCGGTTGGATTTTACTTACTTCATCCCTGTAAATGGTCTGTATGCCCACCGAAGCTATTTTAAAACCTTTTTTACTGGCCTTGATCAGAACTTCAGTCTCGATCTCAAAATCAGAGCATTCAAGCTTAACGGACTCAAGCACCCTTGTTTTGATCAAACGGAAACCGCATTGGGTGTCCGGGATATTTTGATGACAAAAAAAAGAAATTAACCAGGACATAAAACGGTTGGTGAGTAATCGTACCAGCGGCATGCCTTTTGAATTCTGCATCCGATTGCCGCTGATAATATCTGCATGTGTATTTTTATAACAAGCCACGAATGCCGCGATATCCGATGGTGAATGTTGGCCATCACCATCCATGGCAATCAGGGCCTCATAGCCGGACTTTAGTACATAATCAAACCCGATCTTTAAAGCTGTTCCCTTGCCGCTTTTGACTGAAGTCTTTAATACCACAGCCCCCGCCTGTACAGCCACGGCATTGGTACGGTCCACAGAACCGTCATCGATCACAATGCAATCATACCCTAATGCACGCACAGACTCAACTAAAGGACCTATGTTTTGCGCTTCATTATGCGCCGGGATGACGATGGCTATTTTCATGATTGCCAGAACTCCCTGAATAAAAGCCACTGTGACGGATTTTTAATGATCTCAGCCTCTATGATCGTTGAATATTTCTGGATATACTCAGTCGCTATAAGGTCCGTAATCTTTCCGTCTGACAAATGAGGAGGCTCAATGGGCGGATAGATATTAATTTCAAAATGATCATCCCCCGTGCGAATAAAAAAAACAGGAATAATAGGGGCCCCTGTTTTCAAAGAAAAGAACGCTGCCCCTTTAGGGAGCATTGTGCGACGGCCTAAAAAATCCATCACCAGCCCGCGATTACCAAAATCCCTGTCCGCCAAAATAGCCACTAATCGATTAAGATGCAGATGCTCAACAACCCGCCGTACAGCCACATCAGCCTGGATCACCATGCCTCCAAAAGCTTCCCGTTGCGCGTTAAACAAGGCATTAACCCGCGGATCTTTATGAGTCAACGCCACTACGGATAAGGGAAAACCCAGCATGGGCAAGACAGCCCCTCCCATTTCCCAATTGCCTAAATGGGCACTGACAATAATGCCCCCCTTCCCTTTTTGCAACACTTTATTAAGATACTCGATATTCTTAATTTGGACATGAGCTTTAATGAAGTCCGACTGTAAATATTTAGTCAGTGTAAAGAATTCCAACAGATAACTGCCGAAGTTACGGAACACGGCGCGGACTTTAGTTTCCGGCACATGGCCGGTCTTGTACACTATTTTTAAATTGTTCTCAACCGCCCGACGGTCCCTCTTGGAAAAACAAAAATGCAAATTACACAATGACATCACCAAGGCATTACTCACCCTAAAAGGCAAAATTCTTGCTAAAAACTTAGCGACCCTATAAAGATAATAATTACCCATTGTTTAAAAAATTCTTACTACAAAGACCCGTTTAAGATTAAGCGCGCAATATTTTCCGCAGCCATTGGTTTGCCGTTCTTTAAAGCGGCCTGCTTCATAGCCGCCAATTTTTTTGGATTGTTTAACAGAACATCGATCTCATGGGCAATATGACGTTTATCATCCACGCGGATCGCAATGCCCTGATTGACCAGGAATTGAGAATTACGTTCTTCTTGGCCCGGGATAGGATCAACGATCACCATGGGCAGTCCTTTGGCCAGACATTCACTGGTGGTCATGCCGCCGGGCTTGCTGACGATCAAGGTAGACACTTCCATCAACTCATCCACATTGCTGGCATAATCATAAAAAATGATCTTCTTGTCTGTCTGACGCTGTGTCTTTTTTATCCAGTTAACTAGCTTGACATTAGTACCGCATATAACAATCAACTGTAAAGGCCGCTCAAGACGGACCAATGACTTAACAGCGTCTTTCATGGGACCCAAACCCTGGCCGCCCCCCATGATCAGGATCGTTGGGATATTGATATCAAGACCTAATTTCTTCGCAATTTTATCGGACCCCACGGGTTCGCCAAATTTCATACGGATCGGGATCCCAAAAATTTTGATACGCTCCTGGGGGATACCTTCTTTGACGTAACGGTCTTGGGCTTCCTGGGAAGGTACTACATAATAATCCACCCCTTCATGCAGCCAGTATAAATGCGGGGCGTAATCCGTCAGCACTCCGATGACCTTGATGGGAAGATTAAGTGTCTTTTTATAATCCGCGACCATACCGCAGGGAAATGCCTGGGTACAAACAACCACGTCGGGCTTAAATTCATCGATCAGCGGTTTTAATTTCTTGTGAGATGATTTATGGATGGATTGCTTCCATTTTTCAGAAAACTTGATGACTTTGGGATTGTCATAGAGGTATTCCCAAATCTTGGGCGCGCGTTTAATGACCCCCATATAGGCGGTATTGATAATTTTCTCCATCAACGGGTAAGTATAACCAAATCCGTTGATGCTTAAAATCTCACATTCAGGATCAAGGGACTTAAGGGACTTGGATATTGCCACTGCACCCTGGCGATGCCCGGAAACCTGCGAAATGTACATCAATAAAACACGCTTATGTTTGGTTTCCATCATAGAGCTTCCATATAATTCCGTTAATCTTTACACTGATTCAACGTGCCGCTTAGGGCTTTTCCAAGAATTTTCCTTGATTGATTAGAGAAGCGGCCCTACTCGATTATCCCCAACACGCCGCCCACCAAAGCTTCTTCTCCCTCACCAACATTGATGGATTTAAGCTTGCCTTGGGCCGGCGCCTCAATCACAAAAGATGCTTTATCCGTGACCGCTTCACAAATTTCCTGCCCGGCGACGACATTCTCGCCCTGCTTCACATGCCAACAGGCAATCGTCGCTTTTGTGATCCCTTCACCTAATTCAGGAAGAATGATATTGGTCATAAGAATTTTTTATGAAACCACTTAAATATTCCCTATTACTTGCTCGTCGGTTCGTAGTTTCTTTGAAACAATGCGATTGCTTGAGCCTTTACTTCCTGCATGGGTACGGTATGACCTTTTAATTTTTGCATCGAGGTCATGCGCACATTAAGGCCGCAGGGTTTAATTAAATTAAATAAGGACAGGTCCGTATTTACATTGATCCCTAAACCATGGTAGGTCACCCATTTGCGAACACCAACACCGATGGAAATAATCTTTTCAGGGCCCACAAATACACCTCTCTGCCCCGAAATGCTTATTGCCAATATATCAAAATTCCTCAATAAATCAACCGCAACTTCTTCAAGCTTCTCCATATACACTTTAAGATCCTTGCCGTACTTATTTAAATTAAAGATAGGATAAACAATCAATTGGCCCGGCGCATGCAAGGTAACATCCCCTCCACGGTCCACATCGGTGATCATCACACCGCGTTGTTCAATATCATGGCGTTGATAAAGGAAACTGTCCTGATTGGTCATTCTCCCCAGCGTTAATACCGCAGGGTGTTCGCAAAAGATCAGATGATCCTCAGCACCTGCAATAACAGCCTGGACACATTTCTTCTGCCGCTCATAACCTTCGGCATAATTGACCAGTCCCCAATCTTCAATAATTATATTTGATTTCATGGTTTCATAAGGAAAAGGAATAATTAAGGGGACACAATACTTAATTCTTGAATTAAGTATTGTGTCCCCTTAATTATTTTAAACTATGTTGCCTTTAAAGCCATTAGAGTTTCTTACATATCGCTTCAGCCATTTGCATGGTCCCGACTGCCGTGGGATCATTGCGATCAGGCTTGAGGTCATATGTGACGGATTTTCCTTCTTTTAAGATGATACGGACAGCTTTGTCTAAACGGTTGGCCGCGTCCTCTTCTTTAAGGTGGCGCAACATCCATACAGCTGAAAGGATCGTCGCTGTCGGATTGACTTTATTCTGACCGGCATATTTGGGCGCTGAACCGTGCACCGGTTCAAATAAAGCGATTTCATCGCCGTAATTAGCTCCCGGAGCAATTCCCAAACCGCCCACCAGGCCAGCGCACAGGTCTGAAACAATATCACCATACAAATTAGGCAAGACCAGACTATCATACAAAAATGTGGACTGGATCAACTGCATGCACATATTATCCACGATATTATCATTAAATTCAATCCGCCCCTCATATTCGCGGGCCACATCCTTGGCGCATTGCAAAAATAACCCGTCGGTAAATTTCATGATATTCGCTTTATGCACTGCGGTTATCTTTTTGCGTCCGAATTTTACCGCCCATTCAAAAGCGAATTTAACAATACGCTTGGAGCCGCTCACTGAGATCGGCTTGATCGAAATAGCTGAATCTTTCTTTATCTTCTTAGGTGACATCTCATTAATAAGATCACGCAGGCGGTCACATTCAGGTGTGCCCAGATCAAACTCGATACCGGCGTAAAGATCTTCCGTATTTTCACGAAAGATCATTAGATCCACATTTTTTATAGGGGTTTTAATACCTTCATAATAAAGGCACGGACGCACACAGGCAAAAAGATCCAGCGATTGACGTAACTGAACATTAACTGAACGAAAACCTTTGCCTATAGGGGTAGTGATAGGGCCTTTGATGGCGGTCTTGTTGCGACGGATAGAATCCAAGACTTCATCGGTCAAAGGCTTACCATGAAGCGCCATTGACTTGTCACCGACCTCTTGTACTTCCCAATTGATCTTTACACCGGTGGCATCCACACACATCCGCATGGCGTTAGTTACTTCCGGGCCGATACCGTCTCCTGGTAATAATGTCACTGTGTGCCCCATAATATCCACCTTTCTTTACTTCAATAATGCCATCAACCTTATCTCTGCGACACAGAAGGTCTTAGACTTATTTCTTTGTCATTAACGCCTTTAATTCATTAATATCCGTCGACATATCCAAAGCAGTCTGATAGGAAATAATATCTTTTTCATAAAGTTCTTTAAGGGATTTATCAAAAGTACGCATCCCGTATTGACCGCCTGTTTGGATGGTCGAACGCAACTGTTCCACCGCCCTCTCGCGGATCAAATTACGGACACCCGGCGTGGCTATCATGATCTCCGGGACCATGATGCGTCCCTTCCCTGAAGCCCTAAGTACTAGTTTCTGGGAAATAACCCCCTGTAAAACAGACGAAAGCTGCAGGCGGATCTGCTGCTGCTGATACGGCGGGAAAACATCGATGATACGCTCGACGGTTTGCGGGGCATCAGGGGTATGTAGAGTAGCTAAAACTAAATGCCCTGTTTCTGCTGCCGTTAAAGCTGTTGAGATCGTCTCCAAATCACGCATTTCTCCTACCACAATTACATCCGGATCCTGACGCAAACAACGTTTAAGCGCTTCCGAGAATGATTTGGTGTCACGATAGATCTCACGCTGTTTGATCACTGATTTTTTATTGGAATGAATATATTCGATGGGATCTTCAATACACATGATCATACACGTACGCTCGGCATTGATCAAATTGATCATCGACGCTAAGGTTGTAGTTTTACCTGTTCCCGTGGGACCGGTAACTAAGACCAAACCGTTTTGCTTGCGTGCCAGATCTGCGATCACCGGGGGTAATTGCAATTCTTCCATGGATGGGACAAACAAAGAAATACGCCGGAAAGCCGCCTCAACGGATCCCCGTTGAACATGCACATTCACGCGGAAACGGTCCAAACCGGTTAAAGCCAAAGAAAAATCCAATTCCTTTTCCTCTTCGAATTTTGCTATCTGCGAATCGGAGAGAGCGCTATAGATCATTTCCTGGATTTGATCCCGGTTGAGGGCCTCCATCTTAGCCGGCACCAGTCGGCCGTCAATACGAAGGATCGGCGGACTTTTTTCAGTCAAATGCAGATCAGAGGCACTCTCCTGAATGGTCAACAATAGCAGTTCTCTCAAAAGGGGAGTTTTTTCCATTTATTTATTAAGCCTTTACCAAAGACTGTTGATTAGATATCCATTTAGCCACGCGCGAAATTCCTTCCTGGATACGCGCATCCGACGTGGCAAAGCTAAACCTGATATAATTGACAGCCCCAAATCCGTCACCCGGGATCCCGGCCACCTTGACATCATCCAACATTTGTTTAGCGATCAGGGTCGCATCGCCCACTTTAGAAAAATCGCAAAAAACGTAAAAAGCGCCTTCCGGACGGATATAGGAAAGTTGATCAACACGGTCTAAACATTGTAGCATCAAATCACGGCGTTTTTTAAATACCTGACACATTTGATCAGTAGATTCTTGAGAAGCTTTCAAAGCCTCCATAGCGGCAACTTGACTGATAGATGCCGGATTGGACGTCGAATGATCCTGGTATTTCTTAATATACTCCATGATCTCGAGGGCCCCAGCGGCATAACCGATGCGCCAGCCGGTCATGGCATAGGCTTTAGAAACACCGTTAACTGTCAGCGTAAGGTCAAAGATTTCCTTCCCCAGCGATGCTATCGATGTGAAAGCGTTATTATCATAAATCAATTTTTCATAGATTTCATCACTAATCACGTAAATATTGTTCGCTACGCAGATTTCAGCGATCTTGGCCAATTCTTCTGTATAATACATGACACCTGTCGGATTAGACGGTGAATTGATGATCAGAATCTTAGTCTTAGATGTAATATGCTTCTTTAACAGGTCCGGTGTTATTTTAAAACCGGTAGCAGCATTAGTTGGGATGATCACTGATTTGCCGCCCGCAGCCTTTACCATTTCAGGATAGCTCACCCAATAGGGTGACTGAAAAATCACCTCATCCCCATCATCAACTAAAACCTGGATGATATTAAATAATGAATGCTTGGCCCCGCAAGAAACCACGATCTGATTGGGTTTGTATACAAGACCATTATCTTTCTGGAATTTAGCCGCAATGGCCTCGCGCAAATCTTGGGTTCCAATAGAAGGGGTATATTTAGTCATTCCGCTTTCAATGGCCCTGATACCGGCTTTCTTGATAAAATCCGGCGTATCAAAATCCGGTTCACCCGCCCCGAAATTAACCACATCATGCCCTGCCGCCTGAAGCTCCTTGGCCCGGGCCGTGATGGCCAATGTCGTTGATCCTACAATATCCCTGATCCTGCGATTAACACGAAGCATAATCATTTCTCCTATATATTAAGCTGCGACCAAACATATACCTGCTTGATTTGCCAGGCTTACAGTTCTTTCACGGTCGATGACCAAAGTTTTGCCGGCCTCGATGGCAAGACAAGAGGCCTTGACGGAGCTCATGGTTTGGATCGTCTTGGGGCCGATCACCGGCACATCGAAACGATTATCTTGTTTGGGCTTGGAAGCCTTGACCACCACGGCATCGGCGCGGGCAATTTTCCCGCCCCGGGCTATTGTCTTGTCCGTGCCTTCCATCGCTTCAATGGCCACAATGGCTTTTTCTTTGATCACAACGGTCTGTCCGATATCAATGCTACCCATAAGTTTAGCGATGTTAAACCCAAACGCGATATCCTTTAATTCACTCTCCGTAGGTCCCCGTCGAGTCAACGTGCCCCGGGGGGCTAAATATTTCTTTAATAAGAAGGTAGAGTCGAGCAAGGACATGCCTTCTCTCTTTAAACGATCCGCCACGGCGGTAAAGATTGTATCCGCCTTACGGTCACGCAGGGCATCAGAAAGCGCTTTAAACTCTTCATCTAACTTAACAGCAGGATTGAACAAATTATCTTGATTGACCTGCCCTGCCATAATGACTTCAGTGACAGAACTCTGACGAAAATACCCAAAAAGCTTCTTTAATTCACCTACTTTAAAATATTGAAATTTATCGACGGAGAAGAATAAGAACGGGGAAGTGTCTCCCGCAATTCCTGCAGCTACGATCCTGTATCCCTGATCGCGCGCTGCCCTGGCAAAAAGAAACGGGAATTGCCTGTTACCCGCGATAAGGCCGATAGTTTTTAAATTAGGAGATGCCACGTTTGGATGTCTGAATAAATTCAATGACCCGATGGATCTCAGGTAAACCGTTTAACTGTTCTTTGACCTGAACAACGGCATGACTTCGGTTTAATCCGGAATTAAAAAGGATCTTAAAGGCACGGTGTAGGATCTTTTGATTTTCTGACGGCAGATCGGCCCGTTTTAAACCCACGATATTCAAACCCCGTAAAGTGGCAGGATTGCCATCCACTAAAGAAAACGGCGGAACATCCTGATTGACCTTGGAACAGCCGCCTATCATAGACAAATACCCTACTCTGGCATACTGATGCACACCGGATAAACCGCCGATCACCGCCCGGTCCTCAACGGTCACATGCCCTGAAAGGCCTACATAATTAGCCAGCACACAGTCATTACCTATCACACAGTCATGGGCCACATGACAACAGGCCATGAACAAATTGTTATCCCCAATGCGGGTTTCACCGCCGCCCTCGATGGTCCCGGGATTCACTGTCACATATTCGCGAAAAACATTACCGGCCCCGATGTTCAAACAAACCCTGTCCTTCATTTGGTGTTTTCTATCCTGCGGAGGAGAGCCGATCACAGCTCCGGTAAAAAACTGACATCCCTTCCCGATAGTGGTATACCCCTCAATGACACAATGGGCACCAATGGTAATATCATCACCTAGCTTCACCTGGCCTTCAATGACCGAGTATGGCCCGATCTTCACATTCTTCCCAAGCTTTACTTTATTTCCGACGATCGCGGTTTTATGAATTATGTTAGCCATATTATTAACTATTTAAATAATGCGCTTCTGTATAAGAGAACATCATATCTGCTTCAATAGCCACTTCTGTGCCGACGCGCCCTACCCCTTTGACATGCGCGGTACGCTCCCTGTCACGGATGATCTCAACTTCCATCAATAACTGATCTCCGGGGTAAACAACCTTGCGGAATTTCACATCTGTAATAGACATGAATAAAGCTACTTTACCATTATGAGCCCCGCTGGTCAATACCACAACTCCTGCTGTTTGGGCCATGGCTTCGATCATGAGCACCCCCGGCATCACTGCCTTTTGAGGGAAATGGCCCTGAAAAAAACCGTCATTGATCGTTACATTCTTGATACCGATCCCCTTTTTACCGGGATCTATCTCAATGACCCTATCAACAAGTAAAAAAGGATAACGATGAGGCAGAATTTTCATAATTTCATTAATATTAAAGACCCGCCCCGGTGCTCCGGGTAGCGCCGGCGGATAATCAACTGTAATGTATTTCTGACGCTGGGCCTCAATCTTTTTAACCAGTTCCCGATTCAATGCATGCCCGCTTTTGGTGGCATAGACAGCCCCTTTGACAGGATAGCCCAATAAATATAAATCTCCAAGAATGTCCAAGACCTTATGTCGCGCGCATTCATCAGGAAAACGTAACGCGTTTTCCAAAGGTCCTTTGCCTGACATCACCAGGGTATTTTGATAATTAGCCCCTTTGCCTAGACCATGGGCCTTAATTTCATCAGCTTCAGATTCTAGACAAAAAGTACGGGCCGCTGCCAACTCCTTGGCAAAAGAAGCTCCATTAATAGCCTGTGAAAAGAATTGCGAACGCAATAATGGATGGTCATAATCCAAGGTGTAAGAAACATTGAACTGATCATGGGGGACCATGACGATCGACGATGTTTTATTGGAAACAACGATAGGCTCTTGGATGACAAAAACATCCTTATCAGCACGCAATTCTACTGTCCCTGCTTGCTCTATTGCCTTTAAGAATTCCAGGCTGCTGCCATCCATACCAGGGATCTCTTCTGCGTTAATTTCAATGGTCGCGTTATCAATGCCCAGACAGCTTAAAGCTGCCATTAAATGCTCAATGGTATAGATCCGTACACCCTGATACTCAATCGCCGTGCAACGTGTGACCTTCTCATCCATGACCGCATTAGATGCATTAACCTTAATTGGTTCTTTACCCGGCAAATCAACACGCACAAAAGAAATCCCCTCATTTTCCTTTGCAGGCTTGATCGTCATAGACGCAGTTTTCCCCGTATGCAAGCCGACACCGGAGAGAGTAACTGGGTTCTTTATTGTTCTTTGTTTCATAATTTAATTGTGCAAAATGATCCACAAAAAAAGGAAGCTGTCTCCCTATTTTTTATTCAAAGCTACGGTCTTATATGCCCTGATATATCGACTAATAAATCTAGATATTTATTAATAAGTACCGGGCTTGATTTTAGTTCTTCAAACTTCTCGGAGGACAACTGATCTAAATAAACCTTTAATTCCCCGTTTTCAATTTTAAAAAAAGTAACGCCATAATCATATATAATCTTACTCATATCAGGCAAGAACAATAAGTCCTTCGCAAGGTCTTCTTTGTTAGTATGTATTAATAGTTCATGGTCCAATGTAGGTAATTTAATCTTAAATTTATTAGTTGGATCAAACGGTGAAACGTCCGCTTGTATGTCAAACAGTCTATCGATAAAACTTTTTGGTAATATTTCTAATTCAAAATCTGTTTTTAAATCAACAGATAAAACAAATGTTGGGCTTGCTGCGCCTTCTGTTCCAGTTATTGTATCTTGGGCATATTGTCCCCCTGAAGGTCCTGGATTGTAATCTATCTCAATTTTATTATTACGATAATTTAGCTCAATATAAACACTACCTGGTTTTTCTGCTAAAAAATACGTAATATTATCAGCCAAAGAAATCTTAACCTGATCAAAGAATTTCTGCATAATTAACCTTTCTTTATTTCTTCTCTAGTTCTTCAATACGCTTCTTCAAGTCTTTGATCATCTCTACATACTTATCAAGCCGCTGGATATGGGCGTTGTTTCTAAAAGCCTGCTTAACGGGCTGGGCGGGCGATCCGAAGACTTGCTCGCCGGCTTTGATCGAGTGGCTCACACCGGACTGGGCTGTCACGATTGCCCCGTCGCCGATTGTTAGATGCCCCACCAGACCTGCCTGGGCCGCTAAAATAACATAGTTACCTAATTTCGTGCTGCCGGCTATGCCTGACTGGGAGACGATCAAACAATGTTTGCCAATCGTAACATTATGGGCAATTTGCACCAGATTGTCTATCTTTGTACCCTCACCGATAACCGTCTTATCAAAACGCGCACGGTCAACAGTGACGTTGGCGCCGATCTCCACATCATCTTCGATAACCACAGAACCCACCTGCGGGATTTTCATATGCTTTCCGTCAACCGGCACAAATCCAAACCCATCGCTGCCGATAACAGTACCGCTGTGGATGATCACACGATTTCCCAATACGGTCTTTTCACGCAAAACCACCTGAGGATAGATCAGGCAATCTTTTCCTAAATGGGTATCATGTCCCACATAACATTGGCCATAGATCACACAGCCTTCTGAAATGACCGCACCTTCTTCAATGATCGTGTGAGGCCCGACAGCTACACCCTGCGCTAATTTTACTTTTGACGCTATAACGGCGGTGGGATGGATACCCCGCGGCTTATAATCAGGCGCATCTTTTAATAAATGATTAACTACTTGGGTAAAACTCAAAGAAGGATTATCAACCCTAATAAGAGTTTTCCCCGGACAAGAAATCTGCCGGGGAACAAGAATGACACCCGCTTGGGTACTAGCGAGCAGAGGCTCATATTTGGAATTACTTAAAAATGTCAGCTCATTATTTCTTGCTTCTTTAATCCCTGAAAAGCCGCTGACTAATACTCCGCCCTCCCCGATCAATTCTCCCTTAACCAATTGGGCAATTTCAGCCACGCTGATCTGCGTGGGACTAAAATTACTTCTTGTAGCTGTCATTTAAAGCTTTCAATACCTCATCAGTGATATTGAATTGAGGGTCCCCGAAGATCATAACACGGTCGTTCAAAACATAGGTAAATCCATCTCTTTTAGCGATACCGCTGACAACGCCCTGGATCTCTGTTAATATCTCGCGCACTTTATCATCACGCTTCTTGGATAATTCGGTACGTTTTGACTTATCATAGGCCACCACATCATCTTTTTGTTTTTCAATATCCGACTGCATGGACGACTTCTGGCTGTCACTCATCAGAGCCAGCTTGCTCTGGGCATCCTGGATCTTCTGGACCATCGCATCACGTTCTTTTTGAAAGGCTTCGCCCTCAGTTTGTAAAACAGCATCGAATTCTTTTGTTTTTTGGTAACCGTCAAACACCTTGCTTAAATCCACATAGCCAATTTTCAAATCGGCAGCTAAAGAGATCCCTGTGCTCACAATCCCGAACATTATTGCTAAACCTAATACTTTTAACACTTTCATATTATCCTCCTAAGTTATATTAAAAAAATCCACACCATATACCAGGGTTGAACCCTGTTAACAACCTACCGCCTTCAAAATAACAGGGAATATTTAAAACCCACGGCTGACACTAAAATAAAATTTGCCATTCTTACTGGTTTGTCCAGGTTCAGTATTTAAAGGAATGCCGTAATCCAATTTAATAGGACCGATAGGTGTCTTAACGCGCAAGCCCACACCTGTACCTGATACGACGCCGCCGGTCCCAT
>Ga0302280_1000107_pt1 | contig 73937 bp, 70 predicted proteins | sample III_Fen_E1_1_FD_198771 | JGI IMG/M metagenome (GOLD analysis project Ga0302280, IMG submission 198771) | Peat permafrost microbial communities from Stordalen Mire near Abisko, Sweden - III_Fen_E1_1 | ecosystem: Environmental > Terrestrial > Soil > Wetlands > Permafrost | place: Sweden: Abisko... | reverse complement strand
CAAAAAATACAACTTGATATATTCGAAATCATGAGAGGGGGTGTTTTTCAGAAAATGAAAAAGTCACCGTAATAGCTCTATGTACGAAGATTTTCAATCGTTTTATAATTTAGTCGGATGATAGTAGTTTTAAAAGAGGTATATTTATCCAGAGTTGAAAAATAAGTAACACTTTGTCAGGCTTTATAAATGTATTTCTGACAAAATTTCGGCTTTATCGGATTGGCACGAATGTAGCCATTATGGCATTACAGATTTAACCATCTTTTAAGAATAAATAGATTATGAGTAAAGTAAACATTAAACCATTAGCAGACAGAGTTCTGGTTGAACCAGCTGCTGCGGAAGAAAAAACTGCATCAGGTATCATTATTCCTGACACTGCCAAAGAAAAACCTCAAAAAGGTATTGTTATCGCTGTTGGTGGTGGTAAAAAAGACGAACCAATGACTTTAAAAGTAGGTGATTCCGTTCTTTACGGTAAATATTCCGGAACAGAAATTTCTGTTGAAGGTAAAGATTACCTGATCATGAGAGAATCTGATATTTTCGCTGTTATTTAAAGATTTGGGATTTGTTCCAAAGTCAAACTTACTAACCAATTCATTTTAAGAATTAAAAATTAAAAATATGGCTAAGCAAATATTCTTCGATACAGAAGCACGTGAAAAGTTAAAAAGAGGTGTTGATGCTTTGGCAGATGCCGTAAAGGTAACATTGGGGCCAAAAGGCAGAAACGTTATTCTGGATAAGAAATTCGGTTCTCCTGCGATTACAAAAGACGGTGTTACAGTAGCTAAAGACATCGAACTTAAAGATCCTATCGAAAACATGGGCGCACAGCTTGTGAAAGAAGTAGCTTCCAAAACCGCTGATATGGCTGGAGATGGTACTACTACTGCAACTGTTTTAACACAAGGCATTTTCAATGCTGGTTTGAAAAACGTAGCTGCCGGTGCTAATCCAATGGACCTTAAAAGAGGTATCGATAAAGCTGTTACAGCAATCATCGCTGATCTCAAAAAACAATCTAAGAAAATCTCTAACTCAAACGAAATTGCTCAAGTTGCAACTATTTCTGCCAACAACGATCACGAAATTGGTAAAATGATTGCTCATGCAATGGATAAAGTGGGTAAAGATGGTGTAATTACGGTAGAAGAAGCAAAAGGTACTGAAACTGAAGTAAAAACAGTAGAAGGTATGCAATTTGACCGTGGTTATTTATCTCCATATTTTGTTACCAATACGGATAAAATGGAAGTTGAATTAGAGCGTCCATATATCCTTATCTACGATAAAAAAGTTTCTTCCATGAAGGAATTACTTCCTATCCTTGAACAAGTAGTTCAGACAGGAAGACCATTGTTGATTATAGCTGAAGATGTTGATGGTGAAGCATTGGCAACATTGGTTGTAAACAAAATCCGCGGTGCTCTCAAAATTGCTGCTGTTAAAGCTCCTGGCTTTGGAGACAGAAGAAAAGCAATGTTGGAAGATATCGCTGTATTAACAGGCGGTACTGTAATTTCTGAAGACGGTGGTTACAAACTTGAAAATGCAACCCTTGAATATCTTGGTTCTGCAGAAAAAGTTAATATCGACAAAGATAATACAACGATTGTTAATGGTGCTGGTAAAAAAGAAGGCATTGTTGCTCGTGTAAATCAAATCAAAGCTCAAGTAGAAAATACTACTTCTGATTACGATAAAGAAAAACTTCAGGAGCGTTTAGCTAAATTATCTGGTGGTGTTGCCATCATGTACATTGGTGCTGCTACTGAAGTTGAAATGAAAGAGAAAAAGGATCGAGTTGATGATGCACTTCATGCAACCCGTGCTGCTGTTGAAGAAGGAATTGTCCCAGGTGGTGGCGTTGCTTTAATCAGAGCTGGTAAGGCCTTAGATGCTGTTGCATATGCAAACGAAGACGAAAAAACAGGTATTCAGATTATACGTATAGCAATCGAATCTCCGCTTCGTGCGATTGTTGCCAATGCTGGTCTTGAAGGATCTGTTATCGTTCAGAAAGTTAAAGAAGGAACTGGTGACTTTGGTTACAATGCGCGTGAAGATAGATACGAAGCGATGATTGCTGCGGGTATCCTTGATCCTACTAAAGTAACTCGTTTGGCACTTGAAAATGCTGCATCTGTTGCGTCATTATTATTGACTACAGAATGTGTAGTAGCTGATGAACCTGAAGAGAAATCATCTTCTATGCCTCCAATGGGTGGAGGAATGGGTGGAATGATGTAATCCATGTAATAAAATCAACATTTTTGATAAAAGTCTCCCGAATTTCGGGGGACTTTTTTTTGCTATTATTCCATAAGTAATTGTAAATTCATGCCGTTGAGTTTACAGGGATTCTTATCTTAAGTTAATTAAGATAAAATTCATAATCGGGAACATTCTTCTTCTTATTTATATGGTTCAAACTGTTATTGCATTGAACTGGGTTTACGAACATTATTTGTATTATCTCTGTCTCTGTATTGCTGATACTGATTGTATTGTATCCGATAAAGATGAAAAAAAGATTCAGTGCGAGATATTTAAGAGTGTTAATCCTACCAGGGTTAAATATCTTCAACAAGAAGTATACAGAGAATTTTTAATTCACTCCGAAAAAGAAAAAATGGAGTTTATTTCTCAAAATGCAGGTCGGTTCCTTAGAACACCAATCATAAGACAAAGAGTAATTACTCAGTTGGAACAGTTTTCCGGCAAAGAGGATGAAAATAATCCAGCTTGGGTAATGTTCCGTTTTATTCGCAGAGTGATTAATAATCTTAAATAATGTCTGAATTTATAGTACCCCCTCATATTAAAGGGCTTATATTTGATATTGATGGGACACTTGCCGACACAATGCCTGCACACTACAGGGCTTGTCTTAAAGTTGCAAAACGATACAATTTTGAATTCCCTCTAGATTATTTTATTAAAATGGCCGGAATACCAACCAAAGATGTATTCCGTGACTTATTGAAAATCCAACATATAACCACATTATCGATTGATGTGGTTTCTGCCCTGAAAGAACAATATTACCTGGAAGAAATTCCAAGCATCAAACCAATATCCTTTACCATGGATATTGTTAAAAAATATGCCGGCATTTTACCCATGTCTATGGGAACCGGTGGCACAAAAGAGATTGCAATACCCAATATTGAAATAATACAAGCAGGTAAGTATATTCCCATATTAGTAAGTGCGGAAGACGTTTCTCAATACAAACCATTCCCCGATACTTTTTTAGAATGTTCCAGACGCATGGGCATTGAACCTCAGCATTGTTTGGTTTTTGAAGATGCCATCAATGGTTTTAAAGCGGCAGCGGCAGCAGGTATGGAATGGATTGACGTCAATCAATATCATACTCCGAATTACACCTTCTGATTTCCTACAAAATCCAAGAGTATCTTGTTTTAGTTAAAAAACTATACTTTCTTTTTAAATAAAATCAGAACAGATGAAAAAAATTGCTTTTATTCTTGCATTTAGTACAGGATGTGTATTGCATTTAGCAGCACAAACTCCCCAAGGAGGAAATTCGAATAACAATCAACAAGGGCAATATAATAATAACCAACAAGGTCAGGGACAGAATAATGGACAGGGTCAACAAAACAACAAAACCCCTGAAGATAAAGCTCAGAAGCAGACCCAAGAGATGACATCCCAATTAGGTTTGAGTCAAACGCAGCAGCAACAGGTTTATAATCTGAACTTATCTAAAATTAATCAAACAAATGCCATTAAAGCGAAATACAACGGAGATATGCAAGCAGCACAACCTGAGTTAAAACCTGTGCATGAGCAATATAAAACCAATCTGAATACTATATTAACACCCGATCAAGCTGCTAAATGGGAGCAAATCAAACAACAGGAGAAACAACAACACCAGCAACAACAGAATCAATCCGGCTCAAACAATAATGGAGGTGGATATAATCAACAACAAGGCCAAGGTCAGAACTGATCCACTTTACAATAAATAAAATAAAACCAATCTCAGTTATTATTGAGATTGGTTTTATTTTTATGGGGTTTTAAGTTATTATCAAGGTATATATTCTTCTGGCTTTAAAGAAATGTTTTCAAGCTCGTTCATCTCCTCTACCCGATGTTTTAATTCCTTGAAATCATAAAGCCCCGAATCAAATAAATGTGAGGGATGAATGTTCTTCAGTGCATTGTAAATAACTTCTTTTCTATTCGGATATTGCTGTTCCCAATCTGCCAACATTTTCTTCGTCAGTTTCCGCTGCATATTCTCTTGCGAACCGCAAAGATTACAAGGAATAATCGGGAAGTTTTTATAGATAGAATATTCAGAGATTTCATTCTCTTTACAATAAACAAGCGGACGAATAACCACATGCTTACCATCATCCGTGCGGTATTTGGCGGGCATAGCCTCCATTTTTCCACTAAAGAATAGATTCAGGAAAAAGGTTTCAAGCACATCTTCTCTATGATGACCCAAGGCTATTTTAGTTACACCCAGTTCTTCTGCCGTGCCGTACAAAGTGCCTCGTCGCAAACGTGAACAAAGACTGCACATTGTTTTACCCGCAGGAGTTTTATCGATGACAATGCTATACGTATCGCGTTCAACAATTTTAAAGTTTACACCCAGTTTAGTCAAATACTCAGGTAATATATGCTCTGGATAATCCGGTTGTTTCTGATCCAGATTTACAGCGATGATATCAAAATTCTTGCGAACCTGCTGCGCGTGCAAAAACATATCCAGCATGGTATAACTGTCCTTGCCTCCGGAAAGACATACCATAATTTTATCGCCCGGTTCGATCAGATCGAATTCCTCTACCGCTTCCCAGAATGATTTTCGTAAGCGGTTAATTAGTTTCTCGGTTGGACTTGGTTGTGGCATGACAGCATTAAGAATTTAAACAAAGGTACAAATAAATGAAAGATTTAAGAATTTCAGACGCAAGAAGCACTTCATTTATCTTATAAATACGTACAATACAGATTCGTCTTTGAATTATTTTCCAATCGTTTGGGATTTCTTAGCTGAAATATGGAATTTCACAGCAATGACGATCAATGAGTTTCTTGTAAAATACCTGCATATATCAAAAAAGGAAGCATTCAGGTTGATTCAGGAAGGTGTTATAGAAGTGAATAATCTTCCTGCACAACAGATGCAAAGAGTTATGAAACACGAAGCCGTTTCGGTAAATGGTATATGCGTTCAGGAGTCCATTACCTTTCAATACATAGCTTTTTATAAACCGAGGGGAATTGAATGCACTCTAAATCCTGATGTACCAGACAATTTGTTAACAGTTATAAATTTTTCAGAGCACCTCTTCCCTATTGGCCGGCTGGATAAAGAGTCAGAAGGTTTGCTGATCTTAACCAATGATGGAAAATTATACAATCAGATTGCACTGGCGGATTCGTATAAAGAAAAAGAATACATCGTAAAGGTTGATAAAGAGCTTAGCGAAAATGCGGTTGAATTGCTTGCTTCAGGGAGTATAGCCATACTGGGAAAACCGACACGACCAGCTGAAGTTAAAAAAATTGATTCCAATACATTTCGCATCATTCTGACACAAGGTATCAATCGGCAAATACGAAGAATGTGCCATAAAATCGGCTATGAAGTAATATCGCTCAAACGTATTCGTGTAAGTTCTGAGGAACTTAAAGATTTAAAACCGGGTGAATATAGAATGTTAAACCGAAATGAAATCAGTAATTAGATGAATCTTCCTATAAACATCAAACGAATAATACTGATCCTTATCTGGACCTTACCTTTGCTTTTCTTTACATGGCTCATGATACGGATTACTATTCCTTATTTTAGCTTTGAATACGATGTAGCTTTTTTATTAACCAAACAACGTATCCTTCACATTACAGCCTGGAGATGGGCCTTTTATACCCATATCAGCTCCAGTCTTATTGTATTATTCTTGGGTATCTTTCAATTCATTCCAGCCATAATTTATAAATGGTCAACTGTTCATAGATTCATGGGTAAAGTATATATTACTCTGGTTTTAGCTATCAGTGCACCCAGCGGATTCATTATGGCACTTTATGCAAACGGCGGTATATGGGCAAAAATTTCGTTCACGCTTATTTCAATATTATGGTTCTGGTTTACTTTGCAAGCATATCTGCAAATACGAAAGCATAATATTGCATCACATACACACTTTATGATTCGAAGTTATGCACTTACCTTATCTGCTATAACACTCCGTAGTTATGTGGTTATATTACCACACTTTTTTATTCTGCATTCCAACCACATGTATACACTCATTTCCTGGTTAAGTTGGTTGCCTAATTTGCTGATAGCTGAAATACTTATTTCAAAAAAGATACTTCGATACGTTTAGGGAAGTACTACCCGTTCAGCAATCTCTCCGGTTTTTGAAATGGAATACGATGTTTCTTTTAACGGTTCTATTTTGGTAATCTCGTTATCAAAATCATATTTATCGTATGGCTTTTTCCAGCTACGTTTATATTCCGTTATCTCAAAATGATCCTTATGGAAAGAAACGGTTTCCAGCTTCTCACCAGACTGGCAGGCAACAATTTTATCGGAAATAATTCTGCCATCTGGTCCATAAATAACCAGATGATGATAGATGTTCCGCATCTCGATCGGACAAGCTGTTGCTGACGTATCAACAGCATAAACAAGCGCTTTTAATGAATCCTGTGGTTCAAATCGATGATTGATATTGTATTGAAGCCATTTATCCGGATCGTCTTGTTTTTCTTTTAGATAATATACAAACATATCCGTTAGCACAATTTTACCGTCATCATCTTCGGCATAATTCATCCCATTAAAATTCTCATAATTAAATCGATTCACATTTTTTTGATTTATTTCAAAAGTAGAAGCCGTATCGATAACAGAAGAAAATAAAGCGTCTAGGTTGACTAAACTTTTTTTATAGTTCGCAACCTCCTCGTCCGTCCAGAACTGAATCATGATGTTCTTATAAACAATATCAGCAGTATCCAGCTCAAAACGTTTATCTGCCAATAAACGATCTTTTATTTTTTGTTTATCAATACCATGTTCAGCTAATATGGATAGTGCATAATAATCAATATCATTATTTACAATAATACCAGTAATGATAAATTCACTTAAAAGATCTATAGAAGGAGGGGAAAAAACGTATTCCATTACAAGATTTCCATCTTTTTTATAATATGCTTCATCTATTAAAACAGAAAGAGCTTTCAATTCCTGGACATAATCTTTATTGTCTGATAATGTCTGTATTAATTCTTTATAAAGTTCTTCCGTTGGTTCCAACGTAATGGCTCTCTTTAAAAAGAAAATTGATTTATCAGTATTTTTATCCTTTATGTCATGAGCTTTATTTATATAAGACAGTGCTATATCATGATGTTGATCGCCAAACTCAAGTATGTATTTTTTAACATCCGATGGATCATACATTTCACTTTCACGGAGTGCCGGAACTTCAACTAAAACTTGTTCAACTTTTTCTGATTGACAGGAATTCAAAAAAACGGAAATACTCAGTATATATAAAAAACCTTTCATAATATTATCGAGGTGTAGTATTGGTTTGATTCTTCACAATCACTGTATCCTTATAATCAGCGGGTATTTCAGTAGCTTTAATTGTACCATCATCGTTAATCGTATAGGTTAACTTTGCCAGTAATTCATATTTATCGACACTGTTTTCTTCAAAAGAAACTTTATCAATCGGCTGTTTCCATATTCGTTTATAATCTTCTACGTACACGTTATTGTCTGTAATTTTAGCTGTCTTAATTTTTTCGGCAGAACATTGACAGGAAATCATTTTTCGATCAATGATGATACCAGCAGGATCATACGTTACTAAAGAAGTAAAAACGGGTTGTAATTCCTCCCCAGCCCAGAAAGAAACTGAACTATATACAAGAGCAGAGTAAACCGGAGTTTCTTTTATAGTTGCTACATAGAAAAAATCATTGGAAACATCTCTCCCAAAACTCGTATTCTGCATCTCAGGAACAAACGTTGAAAAATCATACGAGATTGCATCTTCATTATCGACTTGATCAACCTGATCTTTTGAGATTTCAAATACAGTATTGTTTTTAGGAAATGCTGCTTTAAACAATTCAAATAAACTATTTTTATCACCTTTTCTGTGTTCTGCTTCAAGTTCCAACAATAAACCTTTGTATGCAGCTGTATGAATGATTGAATTGATACGATCGTCTTTACGAATCGCTGAAGTATCATAAAAGCCGTTATGAAAAGCACTTCTGAGATAAGAAATTACTTGATATTGTTCTGAATTATTATCGGAACGTTCTAATTTATCAAGTAGATTTTCAGTACAGGCCAGTTTATAAAAAACAGAAAATAAAGGTTTCATTTCCAATTCCTCGGCCACTCGATAGGCTTTGATAGCTTCTTCTAAGGAAGATTTATTGGTTTTAAATTCCATCAATGCATTACCCAGTTCGTAGTAAACCTTTGCATCAGGAAAATAAAGTATAGAAGCTTTAAAAAATGTAATGGCAGCAGAAGGATTATGTTTGTTTTTATATTCATCTACTCCCTGAAGAAAACGTTCTCGGCTTATATTCTGAATGGAATCAAGATTCAATTCTTGTGAATCGAAAATAACATCCGCCACCAGATTATAATCATACATATCCTTGTATGTTAATCTATTCAGCTTTACTTTGAGTACATATTCCTTTTTCTTTTCTGAACAGGAATTAAGGCATACCAAAGCTATTAATACGATAAAATGGAATTTGTATTTAGCAATCATAAAATGTATTGAAAAATTAAACGATATAATTTAATAAAAGAAATAGTAAAATGAAAATTTTAAAAACTATTCCTCACGTATAACCAAAGCCTTCAATTCATCCACCTTACTTTTTTCAACCAAAGCCTGCAGCTCATCTCCGGCATGCAATACAGTTCCTCCGCTGGGTACAAAATACGTGTCCCCTCTTTTAACAGTAATAATCAAACAGCCCTGTAAAGGTTTAATGGAAACGATGGCTTTGTTGCGAAAGGACTCCAAATCGGGTATGATCAGATTAATGCGTTCGCGATCCACATCATCAATATGATTAAATTCTGTCGGTGAACTTATCAAGGATGTTTTGGTATCACTAAGCTTCAGGATTTTTGTAACAAAGGGAATTGTCCAGCCCTGTAACAAGGCCGATGTGAGAACAATAAAAAATACGACATTAAAGATCCACTGTGCTTCCGGAATGCCTGCTAATAAGGGAAATGTAGCCAATATGATTGGTACGGCGCCACGCAAACCAACCCAGGATATAAATAGCTTTTCATTAAAGGAATATCTAAATGGTATCAGGGAAATGAAAACGCCTAAAGGTCTTGCAACAACTATCAGAAAAAGAGATATAAATAATTCCGTTTTAAAAGAAGGAATGATATGGCTTGGAAACACCAATAAACCCAAGGTAAGAAACATCACAATCTGGGCAACCCAAGCCATTCCATCAAAAAATCGGAAGATGTTTTTCTTATGAACAATATTATTATTTCCCACAACAATACCAGCTATATATACAGCAAGAAAGCCGCTACCGTGAATCATAGCCGTGGAAGAATAAACAAAGAAGGCTGCGGCAAAAACAAATACCTGATACAAACCTTCAATCGGAATTTTAAGTCTGTTTATGATAAATACAATAGATTGCCCAAGGAACAAGCCCATGATTAAGCCGATACCCATTTCCTTAATAAAATCGATTGCAAAAGCCAGGTAAGAAGCTTCCTTAGCTGTAATTAAGTGAATCAGGCTTATCGTAAGAAAGACTGCCATGGGATCATTGCTGCCGGATTCCAATTCAAGTAATGGAGTAATATTTCCTTTTATACGAATATTGCGTGCCCCGATAATAGAGAATACCGCAGCGGCATCGGTTGATGCAACAATAGAACCCAATAACAAACTGATCAAGGGTGGTACATGAAATACATAGGTTGTAAACAGTGCCACGGATGCAGCCGTGCAAGCTACTCCTACTGTAGCAAGACTCAAGGATGGCCATAAGACAGGCTTTACCACTTTCCAATGAGTGGATAGACCTCCGGAGAAAAGGATGAATACCAAAGCTGTGATACCGATATATTGAGCTAATTCAGCGTCGTTAAAATAAATACCTCCGGGCCCCTCTGACCCTGCTAACATTCCAATACCAAGAAAAAGCAACATAACCGGCACACCAAGATTATTGCTCAATCGGGCAATGAAAATACTTATCAGAATAAGCGTAGAAAAACCTAATAATAATGTTTCTAAATCAATCATTGGTACATAATTAAGTACTAAGTACGGAGTATAAAGTACGGAGTATTTAGTGGGGAGTTACTAAGTACAAATACTGAGAACTCTCGTCATTTTCAGAGTCTGAACCAAAGATTTTAAAAGGATTAAGAAATTACACAGATTGCTGCAATTGTCTCTTGGTAATGTTTAACCAAGAGAATCATGGTTCAGATAAAAGTACTAAGTACTCTGTACTCCGTATTTTATACTTCTTAGTCCTCCCATTTACCAAACTTCCCCGCCCGATAGTCTTTATAGGCCTGTTGTATTTCATCTTCAGTATTCATCACAAACGGGCCATATGAAACCGTCGGTTCATTAAACGGAACAGCATGTCCGATAATAATAATGCTGTCTTCAATGGCTTCTATGTTCAATTCTTCTGCATCGTTATTAAACTCAACCAGATCAAGTTTTTGGGCTTTACTGTTGTTTACAATCACACTTCCGCGCACGGCATAGAAGAATATATTCTGATCGATTGGAATAGTAGTTTTAAAACTGGCACCAGCTTTCATATGACATTCATACAAGTGAACGTTTGTAATCGATTTATGTGCTCCTTTTATGCCATCCCATTCACCGGAAATAACCTGGATACGTACATTACCTTTATCTAGTAATACCGTTGGTATTTCACTTTCCTGAAATCCTTTGTAGTAGGGTTCTGTCATTTTTAAGCTGGCGGGAAGATTCAGCCACATCTGCAGAATTTCCATATTACCGCCTTCTTTCTTGAAAGCATCTGAAGAAACTTCTGAATGAATGACTCCCCTGCCTGCTGTCATCCATTGAATACCACCCGCAAAAATAACACTCTTATGATGTGCATTGTCCTGATGCATGATATCTCCATCGATAATAAATGTCACCGTTTCCATGCCTCTGTGCGGATGCGGTCCGAAGGGTAATCCATCGTTATCTGCCTCATATACCTGCGGGCCATGATGATTCAGTAACAGAAAAGGATCTATCTGTTGTAGCTGAGCCAAAGGCAAAGGGGAATACGTTACCAGATCTCCGATAGGTCTGTATTGCGCTTTGTGTATTTTCTTAATGGATCGCATGAATTGAATTGTGGCTACTATAATACTAAAGATACTAAAAATGAATAAACAATAATATTATCTAATTATCGCCCTATTATACAGTTGATTAGTGCAATAAAAATATTTAAATGGTTGGCAGTTTACGCATTTGAATTTACTGAGTTTATTCATTCATCACTGATGCGTAAACGTACCGAAATCCACAGCATATGTTAAGTCGTCGCCAAGGTTCGGCATGTTTGTGTCATTCATTATTGAATAAGAACTGTATGGTACCCAACACAAACTGCCAACCCTCCATTAGTTCATACGATAGATCTGTAAACGTATCGAAATCTACGACGAGTGCTGTTAGAAATGAAGATAGATGCAAATCAAAGCTGGAATAATATATAGTCAAAGACTACCAAATACAGAAGAGATAGAGAACATACGATTGAATAAGGTTTTATTCCCTTCAAATTATTATTGAATCCGGTATTTAAAAAACTCTGTATGTAACTCTCTTTCCTCGTTTTTAATGGCCCAGGCAGCGGAGTATCCATCCGGTGCAGGCAGATCCTGTAAGATCCAGTAAAGAGATGTTTTATCTTGCGGGATTTGTAAGAATGGTAAAGCACTTTTATTTTTTATGCAACTGAAAGACGTCAATGAATATGAAAGTCCTTTGCCGATAGCTTTAATATAGGCTTCCTTTCTTGACCAGAACTTGAAAAAATATTGCTGCTTTTGACTATCTGATAATGAATGTAAAAATTTTCGTTCTGTTTCTGAAAAATAATCCCTAGCAAATTGATCAATATCGTCAATATGTCTGTGCTTCTCAATATCAATACCTACGTTGTTGCAATCCGATACAATCAGATACGCATAGTTTTCTCTATAGGACAGATTAAAATATACATTGTCAGGATTACAGGAATCGGCTATATAAGGTTTATTCAATCCATCCTGCATAATCTTTACCGCTGATGGCTCACAGCGGCTATAACAAGCCAACACACCACGCAAAAAATACCTGGCCAGTGTAAAACGTTTTTTATCTTCTGCAAATACAAACTGTTGTACTCGGTCTTTTTCAGCATCAGATAACATTTTATAGATTTCTGTACTTAATTCATCAATGGATAGATTAGCTTCCCATATATGAGCAAAAGGAAATCGTTCTGGTTTTTTAAAGAGTCTGTCTATCTCATTTATCATATACATATTGAGCCGGTATTCCCTGCCAATTTGAATTTGCAGGCAAGGATTCCCCCTTCATCAATAAGGATAAATCCTTCAAGTTAGATCCTTGCTCCATTTCAGAATCATACAGAACAACTGACATACATCCAACCGAACATTGATCTCCAATGGATAAATTCGACATTTTCATGATCCTGTCTTCGAACAAATGAGTTTGTATAGTTGCACCGAAATTCAACGCTACATTATTACCTACATGAACCAGGTCAAATTCTGTAATCTCAGTTGTATCCATATACACCCGCTTACCGAATTTACTTCCCATTAAGCGGAAAAAAGATGCCGCATAAGGAGTGCCCAGAAAAGTACTTACAAAGAAAGGATAGACCATTGTTTCGGTAAGAGAATTGATCAACTCATTGCGCCAGACAAAAGTACTCCATAATGGTTTCTGTGTTGGTTTGTACTTCCCCACCAGAATCCATTTCATACATACTGTTATGGCGATAATGGTAGTGCTTATTCCTATCATCATAAGGCAGGTATATAACCACATATCGATAAATGAAAAGGAGGCTATGTTTGAAGAAACCTCATACACTAATAGAAGTACCAGTGCAGAGCTAATCATATACGGTAAGGTAATTTTAAAGAATTCAATAAAACCTCTTAACAAAACCATATGGACAGGAGGATTAAACGTTTCTTTTTCTGTGAACCCACCAACAATTTGTCGCTTTGGAAGAAACATAGCCGGCGATCCCAACCAGGATGTATTGTTTAATTGTTCCGGATCCGGATGTTTGGGAGGAACAGACAATACACCAATCAGCATATTATTTCCAACACCTGAACCGGAGGCCAATACGGCACTATTACCAATAAACGTTCTGCTACCAACGGAAGTAGCTTTCAATTTCATGATTCCTCTACTAACCGTTGGAAGACCAATACTAACGGAATCTGCTATAAAACTTTCACTGCCAATATGCAATAAATCAACGGTAATCTGGTTCACTGTTGATACTTCTGCCCTTCTTCCTATTTTGGCACCCAGCAAACGAAGCCATGGGGAAATATAAAGAGTTGCATAGATCGCCCTGAAATACAGAAGCGTCATATACATCAGACTATCAATCATCCATTTTCGAATATAATAGTTGCTGTATATACTTATCTCTGTTTTATTGGCTTTACCAACAATAATCCATTTCAATGCAGCTATGGTTAAGAAGTAACTGATAAAATATAAAACAGTTGTTGGTATTACAGCCAAAACCGTCCATTGTATGGAAGAATTGATGTATACACGGTACAATATTTCAATAAAGGGAACACTCACCAGCAGCGGAAGAATTTGTAAGCCGAGCAATGCCAATACCTGCCGGAATACATATCGATTGTATTGTTTCTTTGATACTGGCGGATGTTCGGTAGGGTCTGCTGTCAACACAGAACCTACTTTACGAGCCGGTGAACCTCCCCATTTTTCGTTTTCGGGAATATGCAGATCCGGAGGCAATAAAGATAATTCTTCCAGAACAGTATTATCTGCCATCACGACACCTTCATTTAAAACAGATCTGGTTCCTATTATACAGTTGTTGCCCACCTTAATGGAACCTATAATGAGATTACCGTTTTCGACACGGTAACCAAATAAACAGGCTTCTTTGGCAATGCTTGAATCATCTCCTATGGAAATCAAATCAAACATCCGTAAGCGGTCTGAACCCATATATACATTCTTACCAATCTTTGCCCCCATCCATCTGTAATAGTAATTAATAAAAGGAGTGCCGGATAATAAACTTAAGGGAACCAGGTCAACATATTTTTTAACAATCCAGAAGCGCAGGTAATACCAACCCCACAGAGGATAAATACCTCCTTTAAACTTTCCAATTAACACTCGCTTTACAAGTACAGACTGTGCGATGGATAAGGGAATAGCAAAAAAGAAAAAGAACAGGAATCCAAAAATTGCCATTTCATAAAACTCTGCATCGGGTAATATATATCGCAGGCGGAAAGGTGTCAGTATCATAAAACTGACGGATAGATAGAAGATGCCAATAATGCATAATTGCAGTGCAGGAACAGCATGGTATTCGAAGCGGGATAAGGGAACAGACGCTTGTTTCTTTTTCCCTTCTGTGGCACCCGAAGTTTTTGTAATACTATCTGCAAAAACAGCCAACTTCTCTATAGTAGGATATGCATAAATATCCTGAACAGACAAGGCTTCCATTCCTGCTTGTTTTCGTAGTTCAGAAATAATAATAGAAGCTAAGAGCGAATGTCCGCCAAGATCAAAGAAATTATCCGCAACCGATACCTGGTTCGGTTTAAAATGCTTTTGCCAAACAGTATGTATGCGCCCTTCCATTTCTGTTTGAGGCAATTTAATTTCTTCTCTGGAAGTAGCTTGTGGTTCCTCGATCTGCAATAAAGCTTTCTTATCAATTTTTCCGCTGGTTGTCATCGGAAATTCCTGCAAAGGAATAAATACTGCAGGAACCATATACGATGCCAGGCTTAAACGAATCTGTTTCTTTATTTCTTCCGGTTTAAACGTATCCTTGGTCTCGGTTAAAACATAGGCTGCTAATTGCTGAATTCCGTCCGCGCTTTGTTTTACAAGGACAGTAGCGTTTTTAACATCCGCACATTTCAGTATCTGTTGTTCTATCTCACTTAGTTCAATGCGATAGCCCCGAAGTTTTACCTGCGAATCAATTCTTCCAAGAAATTCAATGTTACCATTTTCATCCAAACGTCCTAAATCACCGGTTTTATACAAACGCTCTTTTTCATCGCTTACATGAAAGACACTATCAACTGTAACAAATTTCTGTAGCGTTGATTCCTCCCGGTTAATATATCCCTTAGCAAGGCTCGCACCGCCGATACAGATTTCACCAGCAACACCTATCGGTTGAATCTGCATGTATGCATCCAGTATATAAGCACTGTAATTGATCAATGGCTTACCTATGGTAATGGCATGCCCGGGAAGAATATCGGCATATGTAGCCACAACAGTCGCTTCGGTAGGTCCATACGTATTGACGATGCGACGGGATGGTTTGTGCCATTTCTGTACCAGCCCATCCGGACAAACCTCTCCACCCACAACCAACAGACGCAAGGAAGGGATATCTTCATCTATCATAGACAACAATGTTGGTACTGTTGACCAGACTGTTACCTGATAGGTATTTAAATGCTTTACCAACAGTTCACCTGATTTTACTACTGTATCAGAAGCAAAAACAAGTGCAGCACCAGAATAAAAGGCGAACCATAATTCTTCCAGAGAAGCATCAAAGGCAACAGAGAAGCCTTGGAACACTCTGTCATCAGGAGCAATCTGAAACAATTTACCTTCTGAACGCACCAGGTTAGAGATGCTCTGATGCGGAATCAATACTCCTTTGGGTGTACCGGTAGAACCAGACGTATAAATCGCATACGCAATGGAAGAAGGCAATACATCAATACTTTTTACCGGAATATTTTCATCCGTATAATCTAAAAAAGTAAACGTGTCTGTATTGAACGTAATAACAGCGCAGCTTATACTATTATATTTACTTTCAAACCCCTTTTCGGTTAACAGAAAACGTGCCTTACAATCTTTGGTAATAAAATCAATTCTATCTGTTGGATAGCCAGGATCAATAGGAACATAAGCGGCCCCAGCTTTCAGAATGGCCAGCATACCGATATACAGTTCCGGTGATTTATGAAACAGCAGTCCGATAAAATCACCTGTTCGCACACCCTGTTCAATCAGGTGATTGGCGAGCTGATTGGATTTCTTATTCAGCTCGCTATATGAGTAACGCACCTGATCAGACAACAAGGCTTCCCGATCCGGATTGCGTTCAACCGTTTGTTCAAAAAGCTCATGTAAACAAAGAGGCTCTACAAGAACCGGATCTGTTGCACCTATACTATATCCTTTTATAAGTGTTGTTTCTTCTTCTCTGATAAAAGGGAAAAGCGAAACATCTGAATCGCCGCTATATATGATCCCCTTAAGAAGGGTACTGAAATGTTCTGTACTTCTTTTGAAAACAGTATGCAAATAGGCTTTAGACCCACAGGTAAATTCTATCGTAACCAGTTCCCCTTTATTCAACGTAAAGAGGGCAAATAGTTCTTCATTTGCTTTTCTTTCATCAGATAAGAGAATGTTACAAGCAAAACGGCCCGTGATATTCCTTCCGTATTTCGCTTCTAAAGATTCAGTATTCTTTTGATGAATCTCCTCTCCAACTGAATCAAGTAATTCATAGAATGTTATATGTGGTTCTATAAAAACGGGTAATTCATATTCAACCTCTGCTGACAAGTTGATATTTCCGCTTAGAGTGTTGTTAAAAACATATTGAAGTTTGGCTTCGTCCTTTTTATTCTCATCCAGATATCGGTAAATCAATAATTTTATACCGGCGGAAAGAAGCTGAAATATATGAATCGATTGATCGTTACAAAAATGAGTGATTTCGTTTTTCAATGTTTCCTCCAGGGGAATTGAAAAGACATGTAAACGATTTTCAGCAGTAATAGTATCCTCTTCCATGACAGAAGTATTATCGGACATTTTCATATATTCTACTCGAATTAATAAATTAAATATCTGAGAATCAAAATACACCTATTACAATAAACACTAAAATATTCAGTCATTCCCCAAAAAGCTGAGATAGTGTTTGTATTTAAATTTTAACAGGTTGTGTAACGGTAATGGTATATCCGCTCATAATTGGAACGAATTGTTTTTAAAAATGATATACAATTCTGAGGACTATTTGTACTTATACCACAAATTCAAGTTAATTAGATCATACCAACATTATTTTCGACAAATAAATGTCCTATTCCGCATATTGAATCAATGCTTTTTCCGTGCTTTCCAACGCGTCAATATCCAGGCAGACTCAACCGTAAAATAGCTAATGGGTTTAATGGCATAAAGTGGATTCTGATTAACAGGATAGGTATAATGGTAAGCCAATGCAATCTCTGTTAAACCGGTGATTTTATAAGAAACCGGAAGTATCCCTTCATAATTGATAATACCTGAATTTTTACTTTCATAGGTAGCGATTGTGAATTGATTGCGGTTTATTGGAGTATTAGCTCCATGAGCCCCGGCAGTAACATAAAGTGTCGGATAAATCGTTATTTTATCTGCGCCGAATAATTTATAATAGGTAAACTCTTTCATAATGTCCAGGTTTAACATATAATCCTCTTCATTACCACGCATATAATAAAAGGAAGATTCAATCGTGATGAAATCCAGATCATAGGAAGTCTCAAGAGAGAAAAAATTTGTAATGGAATTGCGGCTAGCCTTATCACCATTGGTGAAAAACCAGCGATTATATTCTGCAGAAACATACCAGCGATCGGTTATGAATTTTTCATAGCCGATACCTAAGTCAGTTTTTGCATATTTATGCACCTCTCCACTCCAGTAATATCCGGTATAAAAAGCATAAAATCCTTTGGGGTTCATGTACATGAGAGTAGGCATAACACCAAATTGATTAATGCCGAAATCCCTTCCCCAATACACAACCTTATTCATGTAATCCAATCCAAAAACTATTTTATGCATGTTATCATCTTCCTCTTCCAGGGAATCAATACGCTGTATAATCTGATCTGTTGAATCGATTGGTTTGGATGATACAGCCTGCTCCGAAATGGTCTGAGTAAAACCATTGATATACAAACCTGACACTAATAAAAGAAGAATGATATACCTGATGGATATTGCTATACAACCAACTGTTGGAAAAGTATTTTGATAGTCCGCTTTAGCCTGCACGCAATGAGTAATAATGAATATCTGGTAATAGGTTCCGGTTAGGGGGAAATCTTAATTGCTTAGAGTTTCCAAAGTAAATATACAATTAAATAGAAATTAGCATCGAGATTTTAAAAATTGAATGTTAGTGAAGTATTTGAAAGCCAAGGATGGTGTACAAGTAAGATATTTAACAAGAACGAAAGTTGAAATCTATCTCTTTCTTCCTCGTCGTCTATTGACTCTGGTTCTGTCATTTCGAGCAACCAGCAATGAAAAGGCAAGGTTTGGGGCGTTTGTGTCATTTGTGATAAAAAAGAACGTCACTTTATACAAGACAAACCGCCAACCATATAATGATATGAGGTGGTTGGCAGTTTACGCAATTGAAGTTATAGAACTTATTTCACATTATTAATGCGTAAACGTGCCGGACCACGGCAAACTGAAGTGTGAAAAGAAACGGTGATGATGCCAAGCAAGTTTAAACTGCAATACTGACTATAAATTATTAAGCTGTCGGTTATCTCCTGTAACTCCGGATTATTAGGAAGAATAAAAAAGACAGAAGCAATATCCTGATAAGCTTCTCTAAAATCATCAAGTGCTGATTTAAATTCAGAGATCTCTTCTTTAGCAATACCCTTCATTTTAAAAAAATGTATGTCAATATATTGTTTAATAAGACCTTTGTGAAGCTCTCTAGAACGGATAATAATAGCGTTTATGCTAACCAAGTCTTCATCGTCTGCTTCAAACCAAGTGATTTCTTCAAAGCGCTGAGTTAAACCCTGCATTTTATCTGTTTTATCCTTTAAACTGATTTTAAGACTATTGATACTGTCTAAAAAAGAATTAATAGATGATTCCTCAGAAATCACTTTTGTGTTTTCGTCTTTTACCTCAGTGAGAATCGTTGATAATCGTTCCTTTTGAATAGCAGACTGCATTGTTCTTAATTATTTATAACTATTTCTACTCTATTAAACTCTAAAATACTAAAAAAGATTCTATGTAAGAACTATTTGATTAACAATATCCTTGCGTTTCGGAATTATACAAGCATTTGAATAAGAATTCATTGTTAAGTTAAATAACCCAAAATACTAGGATAGCCTATCTATGCAAAAAGCTTCTATGTCATTCCGTTTATAGACACAAAGCAATCACCTAGATTTATTCCAATGTCTTCACTAATATCGAAGTTTCTAAATTTCATTACGGCTTCAGGTTCTCCAATTTTAATAGGTTGAACAATAGCTAATAATTGAAAAGACATACCATCATTAATTGCCAATTGAATATTTCCGCCAATTGTGTCATATCGATTAGTATCAATTAATTCCTTAAGAATTGTTTTGGGAAGACGCCAGTAAGAAATATCTTTATTCCTACATCCTAATCTTGAAGAAATAGTTTCTGAAATTTCATCCTTTTTATCACCTAAAATTTCAAATACAATATTATCTAATTCAAATTGTTTAATTGAAATCTCAGATTTATATTCTCCACGAGCATTAGAAATAAATATTTTTCCTTGAAATGGCTCATGTGTTTTGGGACAAAAACCAGATATAAGTATTTCAGTTGTAGATCTGATTGTTTCATAATATAAATCAAAAACAACTTTAGCCTTTAACATAATACTACCAAAATCTGGAAAACAATTATTATTAATTCCTCCAAGATTAGTTAAAATAGAATATAATGTAGAATATACTTGTAATCCAGTAAGTGTACTCCCTGCATAAGCAAAGGTTAGTTTAGATTCGTAATATAACCGTTGATGAACACTAGATATATTTTTACATCTAACTGGTAATTCTAATACTTTCGCACCACCTAATGTGTATGCTGATATTGGTGTTGATTCTATATTTGAAATTTTACTGTCAGCGATTGTCCAGATAGTTGGTCTAGCTATATCTTCTTGGTTCAACCAATTAATAATTGAGGTCATAATATATGATCGTTAATACATACTAGATGTTTGTTTAAAAATTCAAAATAAAACAGCTATTAGATTTATAGTTTTATTTATCAAATTTTAATTTGAATGCATCATTATAAAGTCTGTTTTCTTAATTTTCTGAATATACCAAAAATCCTTTATTTGTTTTCTGCATTTCATCCAGTAAAGAAAGTCATCACCAAAGTCTAAATATACGGGCGAAGAAGAATAGAACCAAACAATATGTTTATTTATCCAATTAAACTTAAAGCAAATGTTTGAAATGGGTATATGTTTTAATTCAATATGATGATGTGGCAAAAGGTCAACCGCAATTTCTTTGTTTTCATTAATATCACCTTTTCTAAAAAATATCAAAGGTGTATAAATACCAAAATCATAATTATTAAGAAGTGGAGACTCAGGATCAGGAATTCCAGTTGTCAATTTAAATTTTTCTTTAAATTTTAAACCATTAACAATCCAGATCATTTGAGAATAAAATTTTTCTCTGCTTTTTAATTCATCTATAGAAATAGGTGAATTTTGAAATTCAATAGTAATACCTTGATTCGTATAAACATCCGCTCTATGAACTTCATTATTTATGTTATCATGAAAGCTAATTTCCCTAAATTCGATTGGAAACTTATTTTTCCATTCTCTATGCCATTCAGTTTCAGATTCCCACCATTTATCACAATCTTTTATGACTTTATGCGCCCAGTGTGAAATTTTAATTTTTCCGCATTTAGCAATAACTACTTTACCACAACCCAAACAAATACCAACAAGTCCTTTTTGTGGTTCTATTTTTGATCCATTATGTAAAGCATATTGCATAAATTTTTCAATTTAACATTATCATTTTAATTTTTAGTTCGAACTTTCATTAACATATACTCACCCACACACCCGCTCCACCGTTTCCTTCAACACTCCTACCCGTTCGCTCAGATATACCAGTTCCTCCTTGGTAATGGAATAGTCCTTCTTATAGCGGGCATCTACGTAGGCACGTTTCAACTTGTGAAAGCTTTCAATGTGAAACTTGGTGTCCATTGGAAATATGGACTTAAACTCCGGATGAAGTTTAGCAACCTGCGTTCCCAATTCTTCTATATCGTGTATCTTTCCTTTATAACCTGTGAATACTAAGAGATAAGCCGTATAGTAGGCTTCGGTTGTTTGATGAAGGTTAAAAGCTGCTAGTTTCAGATATTCTTTATGAAGATTAAATGCATAGCCTTCATGAAATTGATTACCGATCTCCATCCAACGTTCAAATTCTTCCTTTGCCCGCTTCTTCACTTCTTCCGGGTCCACATCTCCTGGTTTGCCCAATACAGCTTTGCCGGAGTCATACAATACTTTTCCTTCCCGAATCACATCGCTGAAAAAATAGCCTCCTGCTTTCAGTTCCGCATTGATATAACCCACCGAATGCTGTATCAGCGAAAGAGCGGTGGAGTATTTCACGCTTTTCAGTTTCTGCTGTGTCTTCAGCCATTGTTTATTGGTGATATGATTGAGATCCCGCAGCGTAACAACCAAAATATCGTAATCGCTTTTAAACTGAAGATTGATGCCATCTTCCTGTGTTATTTCCTCTGCCCAGGTATTGCGTGCATAGGAGCCAAAAAGGATCACCATGGCCGGCTGCATTTCTTCCACAATCAATCCGGTAATTTCTGTAAGCTCTTCGCGTTTCAGTTCCGGTAAATAATCCAGGCTGGTATTCAAAATGGTATGCGTTAATTCCCCTAGTACAAGATAGGGAATTTATATTGTCTGAACCACAGATTAAAAAAGATTTAAGGATTACGCAGATGGGGCATGGGGCGTGAGCTACTAGTTATCAGGTGCTAGATTCTAGATACTCATCTAGTAACTGGAAACTCGTACCTAATAACTACTCCAGTTTACTTCGGAACAACTCTCGATAAGTTCTGAACTACCCTTTCGTAGTTCGGAACAACATCATCGTTGTCCGGAACTACTCCGTTGAACCTCCTAACTACACGTTTGTAGTTAGGAACTACTCTATCGAAGTTCAGAACTACACTTTTGTAGTTCAGAACAACACAATCATCGTTCTGAACTACTTCGTTGAAGTTACGAACTACGACATTAAACCATCAAGGTTTTAAAAACCTTGATGGTTTTGCTAAGAGAATAAGAGAAACTACTTGCTTGTCGGTGCCGCCCGATTGATATTAGCTCATTATGAAACATTCCAGGCGGGCTAAAACACACGACAAGGGCGAGAGTCCCGCTACGCTAATGCGCCAGTGTAGAGTGAGAACCACAAACAACCGAGCCGTCGGACCGCCGGAAAAAGCGGTCTGACGGCTGTGATAGTGCGTGACAGTTTGCTCCGTTTGGAATTTGTTTTTTGTTATTTGATTTTTTTGTACTTAGTACTCTGTACTTCTATCATCTTTCCATACTCTTCTTTCCGGAAAACCAGATCGTGTGTGGCACAAAGACAAATAAAAGAACTGTGTTCAACCTGTTCTTTTAATATGGAGAAAAATGCCGTTCGGTTTTTGGCATCCAGGTATTGAGTGGGTTCATCCAGTAATAATACTTTAGGGCCTGCCAGGAACGATTGAACCAGCCAGCACAATTGCAATTCGCCACCGGATAATTCCTTGGCATTCCGTTCCAGTAAATGTGTGATCGCAAATCGTTCGGCTAATTGATCTACTTTTTGATACTGCTCAGAAGAATAGTTATCGTACCACTTTTTATCGCGGTAAAAAGCCATGACCAATAAGTCTTTCACTTTAATAGGAAAAGCGAGGGGATTGTGCTGGGGCAAGTAATGCACCATGGAAAACCATTCAGATGGAGGATAAGATGTTTTGTCCTTTTCTGATAAAAATATATGTCCTTCGTTAAGAGGAAGGTATCCAGCTATTGCTTTTAACAAGGTTGATTTGCCGGAGCCATTATCTCCAGAAATAAAGACAACGTCACCGCCTTCAGCTGATAAACTGAACGATTTGATTACATCCCGATCAGCAAGCCGGACAGTAATATCCTTTATCTGCAACCGTATCAATGTAGCGAAAATAAAAAACCGGGCAAACTACCCGGTTTCCGATTAATATTCGTCCTCGTTAAAGAAGAAGTCATCTTTGGTCGGATAATCCGGCCAAATTTCTTCAATACTTTCATAAGGTTGACCATCATCTTCCAATTCCTGAAGGTTTTCAATTACTTCAAGAGGCGCTCCGGAACGTACGGAGAAATCAATCAACTCGTCTTTTGTCGCCGGCCAAGGGGCATCTTCCAGGTAGGAAGCTAATTCTAGTGTCCAATACATAGTGTCCTGTCGTTTTGAACTTCGGTGCAAAAATAAAATATAAAACAGTAATACAAACTTTTTTTAGTAATTGTGGATAAGAAAATCTGGTTGAATCTACCAATCTGATTTTCCTTCCCATACATAACAGTCGAAGAATGAAATTGATCACTGCCATGATAAACTTTTACTCTATACGAAACACTGGTAACTAGTAACTATTTTTCCGATATTTGTTTATTCAATAACAATAACACATGAGCGAACAGATTATATTTTCAATGGCTGGAGTAAGTAAAATTATTCCGCCAAAGCGACAAATTATTAAAAACATTTACCTGTCTTTCTTCTATGGAGCCAAAATCGGCGTGCTGGGTCTCAACGGATCGGGTAAATCGACTCTTCTCAGAATCATTGCAGGCATTGATAAAGAATTCATTGGTGAAGTGGCCTTCAGCCCGGGTTATACGGTTGGAATGCTTGAACAGGAACCGAAGCTGGATCCGACTAAAACCGTAAAAGAAATTGTTGAGGAAGGTGTTCAGGAGGTTGTTGATCTCTTGAAGAAATTCGAAGATATTAACCTGAAGTTTGGTGAGCCGATGAGCGACGATGAGATGACAAAACTCATTGAAGAACAAGGCCGTATCCAGGAATTGCTGGATCAACACAATGCCTGGGAACTGGACACCAAACTGGAACGTGCCATGGACGCACTTCGCTGCCCTCCTTCCGATGCCAAAATCGAACATTTATCCGGTGGTGAAAAAAGACGCGTGGCTCTATGCCGCTTATTGCTTCAGGAGCCGGATGTCTTATTACTGGATGAACCTACCAACCACCTGGATGCAGAATCCGTGCACTGGCTGGAACAACATTTACAGCAATACCCGGGTACCGTTATAGCCGTAACCCACGATCGTTATTTCCTTGATAACGTGGCTGGCTGGATACTTGAACTGGATCGCGGTGAAGGTATTCCATGGAAAGGCAATTATTCTTCCTGGCTGGATCAGAAACAGACCAGACTTTCTCAGGAAGAAAAAACGGAGTCCAAGCGTCAGAAGACCTTGCAAAGAGAATTGGAATGGGTACGCATGTCTCCTAAGGCACGTCAGGCTAAATCCAAAGCGCGTATCACCGCTTATGATAAATTAGTAAGCGAAGAAACCAAAGAGCGGGAAGATAAACTGGAAATGTTTATTCCTCCGGGCAGACGATTGGGAAGCAAGGTTATAGAAGTACAGAATGTATCCAAAGCCTTTGGTGATAAATTATTGTTTGATGATCTTAGTTTCAATCTTCCGCAAGGTGGTATTGTAGGAATCATCGGTCCAAACGGTGCTGGTAAAACAACCTTGTTTAAGCTGATCACTGGTCAGGCAAACCCTGATTCCGGTACATTTGCGGTAGGCGAAACGGTGGATATCGGGTATTACGATCAGGAACACTCTGGTTTAGATCCGAACAAATCTGTATTTGAAACCATTTCCGGTGGTACCGAACATCTGATGCTGGGTAATAAACAGGTTAATTCCCGGGCGTATGTGAGCCGTTTCAATTTTGGCGGATCAGATCAGGAGAAAAAAGTAGGTGTTCTTTCCGGTGGAGAAAGAAACCGGGTACATCTTGCTATGACCTTAAAAACAGGAGCTAATTTGCTGCTGCTGGATGAGCCAACCAATGATTTGGATGTAAATACACTGCGTTCCCTGGAAGAAGCGCTGGAAAACTTCGGAGGCTGTGCGGTAATCATTTCCCACGATCGTTGGTTCCTGGATCGAGTAGCAACACATATTCTTGCCTTTGAAGGAGATTCGCAAGTATACTGGTTTGAAGGCAATTATTCAGACTACGAAGAAAACAAGAAAAAACGTTTGGGTGATGTAGGCCCGCAACGTATTCGTTATAAAAAATTGGTGAAATAAGTATATGAAGCCCTCCTTGCTGGAGGGCTTTTATTTTGTATTCTTTTCCGATTGTTTCCTGTATAAATCGATTATATTTATATAACCATACATTACATACTGTTTACCTCTATGAAATATTCTTTTTATGGCATGCTGCTTTTTATTTGCCTAACGCTTACGTCTTGTTTTGAAATTATTGAAGATATTACCCAGCATCAGGATGGCAGTGGTTCGTATAAGTTCATTGTCAATTTAAGTCAAAGTAAAAATCAGATTGATAAAATCCGCACACAAGATAGTATTCTTCGTTTTAAAGTACCAAAGCAGTCGGATATTGATGCAAGAATAGCCGAGGTAAAAACAAAAATTTCTACCATTAAAGGAATCAGCAATGTTCAGGTAAAACAGGATAATAGTAACTATCTGTACCAGATCAGTTGTGATTATTCAAACATTCATGCGTTAAATACTGCTATTTATAATATCTGGAAAATGTATGACAAAAATGCTCCGGCAGCATTCGATCTTTATTCTTATGATAAAAATATTTTCAAAAGAAATGTTACAAGTACATATATAGATCACATAATAAAGAATGCCGGTTCGCAGGAAGTTGATATGTGCCTGAAAGCAACTTATACCATCATATGCCGGTTTGATACACCGATCACGAACAACTCCAGCATGAACTATACATTATCACCAAGTAAAAAAGGGGCTCTTTATAAAAATGATGTATGGAGTACGTTAACGGATAATTCTAAATCCAATAATACCATGACACTTACACCCTGATTATCTAAAGTAACACCCAAACTATTTAACAATTCAATAGTAATACCTTAATTACTTTCATTAATGAAAAAATTTATTCTTATCCTCCCCCTTTTGCTTTTGTCTGTTTTTTTATCAGCACAGGATTTGAAAAGCTATATACCTTCAAACGCAACATTCATCGTACATATAGACGGTAAACGAATCAATAATGAAGTTGATTTTGATGCCATTCGCAACAGTGATATGTATAAAGACTTCATTTTTAAAATGCTGAATAATAAAAGCGCTGAAGAAAGAGCTATAACGAAACTGTTTGAAACTCCGGATGAAACAGGATTGAATATTAAAAGCGATATTTATGTCTACTCTATTCCAGCAGATGATGATGATAAAATAGTAACCATAACATCCATTCATTTATTGAACAGCAATAAATTCAGCGGATTCGTAAAAGACCTATTCAATAAAAACAGAAAACTAAAAACTAAAAAAGCCGGAAAGGGTATTTACTACTTATATAATGGCAGTTCAGGTTTGATTATATGGAACAATGAAAAAGCATTTTATTGCGACCTTCCCTATTCCTATAAATATCAAAACGGATACAATAAAGCCTATATATTAAAAACCATCAATACTGTTTTTAGATCTCCCGTAGAGAACAGTATACTTTCCAATACAAAAATAGTAGCTGCATTAATTAAGGAATCTGACATTACTTATATCTTCAATTCGAGTTCATTGAAGCATACACCATGGTTGTATGAAAGCATAAATAAAGAGGAATTCATTAAAGATACAACCCTGATCAATGATGAGTTATTTGCTGACAGTTACAGCTATAGTTATTTAAATTTTGAAAACGGAAGCATTGTATTTAGTGGGGAACAGTTTTATGGAACAAAATTAGCCTCCGTAATCAATCCGATCTTTAATGTGCGCCCTTCAGGAAAACTGGCTAATCTAATGTTTCAGACCCCGGTAACCAGCTATTTTTGCTATGCCTTTAATATGGCAGAAACAAAGAAGTTTATTAACAAAACATTTAACTACAATGCTGATTCTATACTGATAAGTTATATCCGGAGTTCTCAAAGCAATCGTTTTAATGGCAATCAGAAAATAATGATGTATCAGAATGAAATTGATACAATTGATTATCTCGTTAACGGTCCTAATGAAGATGAAGATGAATCCAATATAAAATCCATTACCGATTCCGGTACGGTGTATAATGAAGAAAAAGAAGTTACCATGTATTATTATGACAGCGATAATGAAAAATATGAGCATAAAACATTAAACTGGTTTCAACTGGATTCTCTGGAAGCACGAAAAGACACCTTGTACGAATTCATATCCGTATATAAAGACACGTTAGCTTTAAAAACATTTAAAGAATCTGGCATTAAAACGGAAGAGTTATGGGATATTTTTAAAGGCGAGTTTTTATTTCTCTTTCATGCGATGATTTCCATTGACAAGAAATATAAGACATATGAAATGGATGAAGAATATAATTATGTAGAAGTTGAAAAAACGAAAAAAATTCCCATGCCCTTATACTCTGTAGCAGCAACAATTAATGATTTTACAATATTTAAAAAATATCTAAATCTATTAATTGAAAAGGGAATTTTACAAAAAGAGAAGAATCGATACCTTGTTGTGCTTGGTGATATTGATCAATACGTATGGATACAGGATTCCTTGTGTATACTGACAAATGATAATAATTTCAATCCGAACAAACGCAGCAACAGCAATAAAAATGATTTTGAAACAACCAATTATAATCGTATTGTAGGCAATCAATCCAGTGCCTTTATTGAAATCGGTAAAATAATGGCTTCATCGGCTCAATATACCGATGATAAACAATCAGCAGAGATCCTGGAGATTTTAGCAAAATATTTTGATGAAACAGTTTTCTCAACAGATTTTAAAAGTGTATCAAATTATAGCAGTGAAACCCAAATCCTATTCAACGATTCTAAAAAGAATAGCCTGAACAGTTTATACGATCTTATCAATGAAATGTATGTGCATTTCAATAAGCACTGATGCGACGCAAGTTATACCTTTCTATCTTAGTTATTATATTATTTTTATCGCTTCTCTTTTATGTATTCAATAAAAGAGAAGCGTCAGTAAAATTCCCTTCACCCGTAATCGGTATCCCTGATTCATCCTGGTTGGCAATGGCCATTGATCTGAACAAAATCAGAAAGGATATTGCCTGGACAAGCTTTCTGAAAGGCGATCTTAGTAAGCTGTTTCAATCTGATACGAATACAAATTCCTTAATACAGCTATTGAAATCTCCATCAGATTTCGGAATCAATGAAGCAAAAAGCGTTTATTATTTTTCGAAATGTGAAAATAAACAAACGTATCATAGTCTGATTTTTACTATTGAAAGCTTAAAGGAATTGGAGACGCGTTTAGGTGGCGATAGCATCATAGATAAAACCGGAAAACTTTTTATAAAGCGAACAAAAGAAGGAATCTGGCTATATGATCAACATAAACTTTTGATTGTGTTTAATCAGGAAAATGATTCTCTTACAGCAGTTCGTTATTTCAATCAATCGTATACCGATAAGGAAAATTATGTTCCGATATCGGATTCAGGCTTCATCAGCTGTGTCATTCATGCAGACTATTATTCATCGGCACAAAAAAATCCACTGTTGAATAATCTGATAGCCCATATTGAATTATTTAAAAAGAATCAGGAATTAACAGCTACCTGGACATATGAAGGTATTTTAACGCCTTATGCAGCTAATACCTTATTACCGTCTGAAGCGGAACATGCCGGAATATATGTTGCAGGAAAACTATCTGGAGAGCCATTAGATTCAAATTTCACCTCAATTTCATTTTACAATAAGAATAAAAACCTTGTTGATGCATTCTTTTCTGCGATTCAAAGCAATACTATATGCGGTTCTTTTAATGGCTGGAAAAAAATCCATCGAAGTTATTATGTTTCCGAAATGAATGATGAGTTTAATTTGGAACTTAAAAAGAAGGATACAACTTTTAATGAGCCGGTATTTCAAATTCAAGCCGAACTGCAGAACGATAGTATCCAGAAAGCATTTCTATCATACCTGAAAAAAGAAGGTTTAATAACTGCTCAAAACAAAACATCATTTAAAATTATTGCAGGTAATTTTGATAGTGAATTGAATATCCTGGAAAATAAAAGCATATGTATTCAGAATAAAAATACTATCCATACTCCTTTCCCGAACGGAACTATCCCGGGAGCATTTCTATGCAGCATAATCCCTCCCGAACTAAAGGGATTAAACGAATCAACTATCTTTAAACCAGATTTAGTAAAGAGTCTGTTAAATATCAAACAGGTAAAGCTGTACGGAAACAAAGATTCTACAGAATTATCCGGAAGTCTGATTATAACATTCAAGGATGGTGAACATCCTTTTTTACGATTGATGCAGATTGCTGCTGAAGTAGCTAAAGCGAATAAATAATTACCGAATTCAAATTCCCACACATTCCCTTTATCAATTAAACGATTGTCTGAATTCCAACGGAGATTGATTGGTCTTGGTTTTGAATAATTTGCTGAACGATTGCGGATGTTCAAATCCCAATGCATAAGCAATTTCGCTTACAGATAAATCCGTTGTAGTTAATTTTTCCTTTGCCTTTTCCATTAATTTATCGTGGATGTGCTGTTGGGTACTTTGTCCAGTCAGGGTTTTCAGTAATCCACTTAAATAACTTGGTGATACGTTCAATGCCTCCGCAATATATTGAACTGTTGGTAATCCCTTTTTCGTCAATACATCGCTATTGAAATAGTCCATCAGAATATCCTCCAAACGTTGTAGAATCTGATGATTGGATATTTTTCTGGTTATGAATTGACGATGATAAAAGCGTTCTGCATAGGTTAGCAATAATTCCAGTTGAGCAATCATTACATCCTGACTGAATTTATCAATGTTGGAATGATATTCCTGCTCCATATTTTGCAACATGCCAATAATCATCCCTTCTTCTTTTTCTGAAAGATGTAACGCTTCATGTACCGAATAGCTGAAATATTCGTATTGCTTAATCGTTTTGGCTAAAGCTGTATCCCATAAAAAATCAGGGTGTACAAGCAACAACCAACCATTTCGTTTCAGTATGGTATCTTTGTTTTTATCCACCTCGATACCGAATACCTGACCTGGCGAAATAAAGAACATGATACCTTCATCAAAATCATATTGCTGCTGACCATATTTTATCTTGGCGTTAAAATTCCTTTTTAAGGAAATGGAATAAAAATCAAATACCAGATTGATTGATTCATTACCGGGGGGATGCTGAATAGATTCCAAATCTATCAAGCTTATCAATGGATGTTCCGGTGCAGAAAGTCCCATTAACTGATGATACTGGCTGATGGTTTTAATCCGGTATAGTTGTGTATTTGCCATTTATACAATTTAATTATTTTTGTTTAAAATGGCACTCCTTTGAAGTGCCATTTTATTTCCAAGCTATCTTCGCTATCAAATTCTATTCAAGCATTTTTATAAAAAGGCAAAACCGGAACCTTTTACTTCCATTATTTGCTAAAAACAGCAGCAAATTCTTTTGCATAATCTTTCAGTTTTACTCGCCCAAGAATTGGTCTGTTGCGGTAATAATCTTCGTATAATACACCACCACGTCTACTCGCATTCATTTCTATGAATCCTCTGGCAGTTTCAGGGTTCATACCTGCTGCAATCAAACCATTCAATAATTGTTCGTCGGGAATTACCAACCATTTCAAATCAGGTTTTCCGATTGCTCCGCCGAGAATTTTGGCGACTTCATTAGGAGACAATTCATCACTTGCAATATAACGTATGGTTCTTCCAGCAAAAGGTTTTTCCATTTCTTCAGCAATTACGGCTGCAATATCCAAAGGAGAAACCCAAGGCTCTACCTCATCTCCTCCGTAGTTTTGTATAATTGCTCCCTGTGCTTTAATGGTAGGGATAAATGCCAGCATATTATAATAAAAGCCAACAGGACGCATAAATTTAATGGAAACATTTTGCGGCAATTCGTTCAATATGGCTTCTACATGACTATGAAAGGCAAGAAGTCCATTACCTTTATCGGTATGAGCACCTATGCTGCTCAAATGGACTACACGGGTTACACCAGATTGCTGAATGGCCTGCTTATAATTACTCCCTATTTGACTAATGGCAGTCATGATATTAATATTGTGGTCAAAGAAGGCGCCATGCCCAAGTGTCTCCATTAGGTAAACAATATCTGCTCCTTTGAATGTTTCTGTTAGAAAATCTGTGTCTTCTATTGTGCCAATGGCAGCTTTTGCGCCCAGCGTTTCAATTTCTTTTATTCGTTCAGCCTTGCTGCTGATTACAGTAACCGTATGACCTTTTTCCAGTAATGCGATGGTGAGCGGTTTGCTAATGTTTCCTAAGGAACCTGTAAGTACAATTTTCATTTCTTATTTTTTTTAGTTTGCTGATTCATTTTATGACAGTACAAAATTGCACTGTTTCATAAAAACAGCCGTAGCCAAATCTACTTTTGTTGTAGTCAAAAAGAATACCCTGAAAAATAAAAAATGAAATAAGGTTTATTTGAATACTTTATATAAGCTGATAGTATTCACTGTTTGTTCAGAATCATCCAGTACATACCAAGGTCATTTACTGTTTTTGCAAAATTATCAAAACCTACGGGCTTAACAATATAGCTGTTTGCACCTAATTCATAACACTTTTTTATATCCGGGTCCTCTGCCGAAGAAGTCAGTATAACAACGGGAATCATTTTTGTTCGTACATCTGATTTTACTTTTTCAAGCACTTCCATGCCATTAACTTTAGGCATTTTCAGGTCAAGCAAAATCATTTTAGGCATATTCTGGAGATCTCTGCCTGTATAAGGGCCGGTTCCATAAATAAAATCAAGTGCTTCTGAACCGTCCTCAAGATGTACTATGTTATTGGCAAGATTCTGTTTTTTGAGTGCGCGTATAGCTAATACTGCGTCGTCCGGATTATCCTCTACAAGGATGATTTCAACTTGTTGATTTAACATAAGTATTTAATTTTATTTTTTTGTAAGCTCTCTTTCTGTTTCACTTTTAAGATCATTCAGAGTCCGTTCTCCGGACAGAGAAAAATAGAAGCTAGCACCTTTATTCACTTCGGCTTCGGCCCAGATACGACCACCGTGTCTATCTATAATTCTGGCTACAATAGCCAAACCTACACCCGTTCCTTCAAATTCTTTTTCACTATGCAATCGCTGAAAAACACCAAATAATTTGTTTTTATATTCCATATTGAAACCCACACCATTATCTTTTACAAAATAAACAGCATTGTTATTATCCAAATAATGGCCAATTTCAATTTTAGGGTGAGCAGCTTTACATGAATATTTAAGAGCATTTGAAATCAGATTTACTAAAACCTGTTTAATCAATGAATAATCTGCATGGGCATGAGGAATATTGTCTATATGTATTTCAGCTTTGCCAGATACTGTTTTCTCCATTTCATCCACGACAAACTCTGCAAGCTCTTTCATATTTACAGCACTCTTCTTCAGTGTCTTTTTCCCGAGTTTTGAAAATTCCAACAGATCGTCAATTAAATTCCCCATTTTATGAGAATTCCGTTTTATATTGGCGAACAATGCTATTACATCTCCCTGTAAGTGATCTCCATATTCTTCTTCAACAATCTGTGCATAACCATTCAATGCACGCAAGGGTGCACGCAAATCATGTGATACAGAATAAGAAAAAGATTCAAGTTCTTTATTTGCCAACTCGAGCTGTTCTACATTATTAAGCAAATTACTATTCAGCCGGTCAATTTCTTCATCTGCCAATTTACGTTCTGTAATATCACGCTCATTTATGGCTATTGATTTAAGGTTATTATCAGAGTCGGTAAGTATTGAAGCGGAAAATAATACATCAATAACGCGTCCGTGTTTGGTAATCCGTTTTGTTTCCAGGCTATCAATCCGTTCACCTTTTACAATCCGTTGAATGACAATCTGAGTTTCCTGGAATAAATGCTGAGGAATAATATTCCAGATTTTCATATTCATAGCCTCCTGTTCCGAATAACCGTATATACGTTCAGCCCCCTGATTCCAGGAAATTATTTTACCTTCATCGTTGTGCAGATATATGGCATCGTTGGATTGCTTAACGACAGTAGATAAATAATTTTTTATCTGTTCAACATGCTTTAATTCTGTTATATCACGTGCATTAGCGAACCATTTCCCCTGGCTTACTGAAATGTTCCAGTGGAGCCATTTAATAGAACGGTCTTTACAATAAATTCTGGTTTCGAAAGACAACTTGTCCTTCTTTGATTTTCTTAGGGTTTGAATCCGGTCACGATCCTCGTTAGCCATAAAGAATGATAATTTATTGCCTGATATCTCATCTGTATTGTACCCCAAAATAGTACACACAGCTGTATTAAACTCTTCAAACTGTAAACTCTCTGAATCAATCGTACAAATAATGTCTGTGCAGTTGTTAATAAGGATAGAAGATTTCTCCAATGCTTTATTCTTTTCCATCAGCTCTTTTCGCTGCAATTCGAGTTTCAGAAGTACTGCCACCTTAGCTTTTGTAACTTCAGGATCTAATGGTTTAAACAAATAATCAACAGCGCCTTCCTCAAGTCCTTTCAGGATTGATTTCTGCTCTTTCATTTCTGCTGAAGCAAACAAAATTGGAATATCTTTTGTTCGTTTGTTTGATTTAAGCATCTGCGCTACTTCAAAACCATCCATATCCGGCATCTGTACATCCAGTATAATCAGATCCACTTTTTTACTCAGTGCAATTTTAAGTGCATCACTACCAGAAGTTGCATTCAAAAACATCCGGGTATCATTTGTAAGAAGATGTTCAAGAGCATAGATATTACTTACCTTATCATCTACGATTAATATAGTTGCCTTATTTTCTTTCATTAATGGTATATAAATAAGTTGCTATTTCTTCTAATGAAGTAATCCAGTGTGCTGCATCTAAACGAATGGCAGCATCCGGCATAAAAGGAAATTCTGCTGTAACTGGATCCTGAACGATTGTAAGACCACCTCTGTTTTTAACATGCAGAAGTCCTTCCGAGCCATCGTTATTTGCTCCAGTAAGTATTATACCAATTAGTTTTTCATTATATACATCAGCGGCCGTTTCAAATAGGAGATCTATTGAAGGACGACTGTATTTGACATGTTTATCCGATGTCAATGAAAATGTTTTATTCTGTTCTACCAATAAATGATAATCCGGAGGAGCTATGTATACATAACCTGCATATATACTCTCCTTTTCATCCGCCTGTTTAACGAAAAGTCTGCATTTGCTTTGCAAGACTTCTTCCAGCAGCTCTCGTTGATCTTTAGATCTATGTTGAACAACAATAATAGGCAATAAATAGTCTGATGGTAACTTTTCCAATAAAACAGATAAAGCGTGTAAACCTCCTGCAGAGGATCCAATAACCACAATCTGAAACGCTCTATCTATATAAGAAAAGGGTATCATTTTATTTTCATGAAAATACGTTCCTTCTTATCTATATCTTCAAAACAGTTTTTCTTATCTGTAAACAGTAATGATTCTTTATTACCAAGTGCCAGAAATCCAAAAGGACAAAGACTTTCGTAAAAAAGATTAATTACTTTATTTTGCAGATGTTGATTAAAGTATATCAATACATTTCGGCAAATGATTAATTGAAACTCATTGAATGATTTATCAATCGCAAGGTTATGAGGTGAAAAGACAATATTCTGTCTAAGAGATTTATCAAACATCACGGCATTATATTTTGACAAATAGTATTCAGAAAACGAATTTTTACCTCCGGCCTTGATATAGTTTGATGTATAAGCCTTCATCTGATCAACAGAATAAACACCTTCTCTGGCAATCTGAATCGATTTCTGATTTATGTCTGTTGCATATATAATGCTTCTCTCCAACAAACCTTCTTCCTTCAGCAAAATAGCAACCGAATATACTTCCTCACCGGTTGCACAGCCTGCCAGCCATATTTTAATTACCGGATAAGTAGCCAGACGCTTCATTGTTTTCTCCCGTAAACTTTTATAAAATTCCGGATCTCTGAACATTTCTGTTACTGTAACAGATAATTCCTGTATAAACTCCTCGAACATACTTTCCTCCTTTAGTAAGATTTTACCTAAATCCTGTAAAAAAGAAATTTTATACAAATTCATAAAGTGTGTTATTCTTCTTCTGACTGAAGCTTCGGCATAGTCTGTAAAATCATATCCATAAATAAACCGAATAGATTCCAGGAATTCTTTGAGATCTTCCGGAGAATAATCTGAATTAGCTGATTTTATTATATCCATCGTGCCATTTTATCAAGAAGCAGATTCATATCAATAGGTTTTGCGATGTAGTCCCAGGCACCAGCCTCCAGACATTTTTCCCGATCTCCCTTCATAGCCTTTGCTGTTACAGCTATAATAGGAATATGTATGAATACACCATCTTCCTTAATGGTTTGCATGGTTTCAAATCCATCCATTACAGGCATCATCATATCCAATAGTACAATATCTATCTCTTCATACTTTTTTAAAACTGTTATTGCTTCTGAACCGTCCCGGGCTGTAAGTATTGTCATACCAGCATTCTCCAGATACATCGAAAGGGCATATATATTACGCTCATCATCATCTGCTATTAATACTATTTTACCTGAAAGTTTACCATTCATAAATAACAATTATTAACGAGAATTAATCGAGTAACTTACTAACGATATAACCATACCCTCATAAGAGAAAGTAATTGTTCAATATTAACAGGTTTGGAAATGTAATCAGACATACCCACTGCGAGACACTTTTCCCTATCTCCTTTCATTGCTTTTGCAGTAAGTGCAACAATAGGTATTTTATCAAACTTGGAAATTTTACGAATTTCACGGGTAGCCTCATATCCATCCATTTCCGGCATCATAATATCCATCAGAACCATATCAATCTGAGGATTTTCTTTCAACATTTTAAGAGCAATTTTACCATTCTCTGCAACAAAACAAGTGATATCCTCTTCTTCCAAAGCATTGGTCAAAGAGTACACATTACGGATATCATCGTCTACAACTAATACCTTTTTATTTCGAAGAATTTCTTCTGTTTTATGAAGCTTCCGAATGATTGATTGTTTTTCTTTCGGTAATTTTGATTCAACCCGATGCAAAAACAAAGTTGTTTCATCAAGCAGTCTTTCCTGTGAATCTGCGGTCTTAAGTACTACCGTATTGGCTAACTTATTCAATTTTGTTTTTTCATCCTTTGTGAGATCCCTACCTGTATATACAATAATAGGAACTGTGTTTATTTTTTGATTTTCTTTAATACGTTCAAGCAATTCAAAACCCGTAATATCAGGAAGGCCTAAATCAACAATAACACAATCGAAATTATCCTCTATAAGCATATCAAAAGCTTCATTGCCAGTATATGCTGAAAAACATTTTACATCACCATTTCCGATCAATTCTCTGATAGCAACATTCTGTTTTTCATTATCTTCAACAATCAATAATTTCTTTAATTTTTTACGAACAAACTCTTCTATCTCATCAAAAGCTCCAAGCAATTGTTCCTTGGTTACTGGTTTTCGTATAAAATCAAAAGCGCCTAACTCAAGCCCTTCACGCTTTCTGTCATAACCGGAAATTACCTGTACAGGAATATGTCTTAATGCCGGATCATTCTTAAGTTGCTTTAATACTTCTGCGCCATCCATAACAGGCAATTTCATATCCAATATAATGGCATCAGGTTTGTAATGTCTTGCATAACTCAAACCTGTATTACCTTGTGTTGCTATGATACCTTTGTATTTTCTATCTCTTAAAAAATCAAGTAATAATTCTGCAAATGCAATATCATCTTCCATCAGCAATACCACCTTATCTTTTTCATTAATACTATACCGATCATCTGAAATACCATCAAAATCAGACAATTCTATTGCCTCTTTTTGAACAATAACTGCATCATGATTTTGATCTGACACTTTCTTAACTTCTACCAAGCGTTCAACCGGTATTGCTATATCCGAATTAAATGTCTGTGGAAGAAATAATGTAAAGATACTTCCTTTACCTTCTTCACTTTGAAGATGTATTTCCCCTCCGAGTGCTTGTGCAAGTTCCCTGCTGATCGAAAGGCCGAGGCCAGTTCCTCCGTATTTACGTTTGGTTGAACCATCCACTTGTTGAAAAGCTTCAAAAATAATTTTCTGTTTATCAATTGGTATTCCGATTCCTGTATCAGCTACCGAGAACAATAAACATGGTACATGCGAAAGATTTTTATTTTTATAGATAACTCCTTTGGGAGCTTGTTCGATTTTTAAGGTTACTTTTCCTTTTTTCTCTGTAAACTTGAAGGCGTTGGAAAGCAGGTTTCGTATAATTTGTTCCAATCGCTGTTGATCTGTTGTAATAGCCGATTTCAATAATTGTTCATCACACTGTATTGAAAAATCTATTGATTTATTTCTGGCTACTTCACCAAACATATTCACAACACTGCTTTTAAGAGTATCAATCTCTACATCAATTATATCCAGCTCCATTTTTCCGGATTCAACTTTTGATAGATCCAGAATTTCATTAATAAGATTCAACAAGTCGTTACCGGAATTGCATATATTTCGTGCGAATTCTATTTCTTTTTCCCCAAGTGTTTTATTTTTATTCTCAGTGAGCAATTGAGCAAGTATCAATACACTATTCAGAGGTGTTCGCAGTTCGTGCGACATATTGGCTAAAAATTCAGACTTGTATTTGCTGGTACTTTCCAATTCCCTGGCTTTATTCTCAATTTCCATTTTTGCATTTTCAAGCCGATCCTTCTGTTCCTCCAGCAGATTTGCCTTCTCTTCAAGTTCTTCATTACTCTGGTGAAGTTCTTCTTGTTGTGCCTTTAGTTCAGATTCCGATTTTTCAAGTAATTGTGTCTTTAACTGCAATTCCTCATTGGACTGCCGAAGCTCTTCCTGCTGTGCCTCCAGCTCTTCCGCCTGACGCTGAGTTTCTTCCAGCAACTCTTTAACCTTTTCTCGGCTTTGCGCGGATGTAATTGCTATTGCTATAGTATCCGCTATAATGTCTAAATACTGTTGTTGGAGTTCTGTAAAGGAATTGATACTGCCTAATTCAATAACACCCACCACACGACCCTCGATAGACACTGGCATCACCAAAATGTTTTCGGGAAGAATATCTCCTAAACCAGTACCTATAACCAAACGATCAGGCGGTACGTCTGTAAGAAGGATCATCCGTTCCTCAACGGCTGCTTGACCAATTAAACCTTCACCAAAACGTATTCTGATATTTTCATTTTTAAGTTGTGTGAGTGCATGACCACTAAATAATTTTAAATGCGAATCATTTTCATCCGTTATATATATGGCACCAATTTGAATATTTAAATACGCGGCAATATGATTAATGATAATCTGACTAAGTTCTTTCAATTCCTTGTTACCCTGCATTCCTTTTGTCAATTCACCACTTCCCGTTAAGTTCCAGTTTTTATCTGCTGTCTCTTTTTCCGCTTTTCGTAATGCCTTTAGATTCGTTGTAATGATAAAATAAACACCCAATAGCACCAGGACGATCACAACTATTAGAACAATAAAAATAGCATTGAAATTCCGAGTGTCTTCATCACTGAGCTGTCTTCGTTCTATCAATAACGTTTCTTCGATTCCTTTTGCATGATCAATCATCCTTCGCACTTCATCCATGATGCGTTTTCCTTCTCCGGATGCTAAGAGCGTTTTTGCCTGTTCAAAATCTTTTTTCCGCAGTTCAATGATTTTTTCCAGATGACGGATATGGATGTTTAACTGAACCTCCAGCCTATCCATATTTTTTTGTTGCGCTGGATTGTCTTTGGTAAGTTCTCTTACTTTATCTAAATGTTCCAGGATTCTGGATGTGGAACTATTAAAGGGTTCCAAAAAAGCTTGATTGCCTGTTACAACATAACCACGCATTCCTGTTTCTGCATCTACAGACGCAATAAGGATTTGTTCCAGCTCATATAAAACTTCATGTGTATGGTTTACCCATTGATTGGTATCCATTAATTTTTCGCTATTCCGAAACGAAATCACTCCGACAAAAAGGAGCACAAGACAGCAGGCGCCAAAACCGGATAATATTTTATTGTCTAAAGTAAACCTCATCAAATTTATATCGTATTTATAATAAATATTACATCAATATTGATTTTTCAACAAACAACTAAAAAATCAATCTAAATATTTTAAAAAACATTTCAATTTATCATTAAAACCTGAAATTCAATAAATTATTACAAATTAAAAATAGACATTTATTACCAACATTTAAATTAATCCAAATTTTCATTTATTAAATCTACAAAAAAATAATATTAATAGACATAAATAATAATAACAAAGATTAAAATCAATAATATATCGTTATATTTAATAAAATGATCAATATTAAACAATTAAAAATATTAAAATTTTATTTATATACATATTATAATTAATTTATTACATTATAAATAAACCAGATTAATGGAAAAAATAAAAATCCTGATGCTTGAAGACGTGAAAGATGATGTCGATATCATCGAAAGAGTGCTTCATAAAGGAGGAATTTCATTTGTTTCTTTGCAGGTTGATACCAGAGAGGAATTCATTCAAGGGATTAAGGAATTCAAACCGGATGTAATTCTTTCCGATCATGCTCTCCCGCAATTCAATTCCATTGAAGCCCATAAAATTTGTTTAGAACACAAATTATTTATTCCGTTTATACTTGTTACAGGAACAGTATCCGAAGAATTTGCAGTAACCTGTTTAAAACTTGGGGTTGATGATTATGTTCTTAAATCTAATCTATCAAGATTACCTGCTGCCATTTTAAATGCTCTTAAACAACGTAGACTGGAAAAACTTAAGAGAATTGCAGCAAAGGCACTAAAAGATCAAAATCATCATATTTCAAAAATCAATAAAGAGCTGGATTCTTTTATATATAGCATTTCTCATAGTCTACGTGGCCCTGTAAGTACTACCATGGGATTATTAAACCTTGCTGAATATGAAAATCTACATGAAAACAATACTAGTAAGCATCTGCATACCTTAATGAGATCCTGCATGCAAAAACTGGACGTTACTTTAGGACAAATGCTTGAGTATTCCAGAAACGCACGACTTGATATTGAAATACAGGAAGTAAATTTCATTGCAATATTAGAAAAGTGCTTTGAATCCCTTTCCTACATGCCGGATGCCAGTAAAATTCATAAAGAAATACACTACATTACAAAAGAACCTTTTTACTCTGACACTTTTCGACTGGAAGTAATTTTTAATAGTATTTTATCCAATGCTATAAAATACCTGGATCTAAAAAAAGAAAAACCCTCCATTACCGTTCAGATAATATGCAGTGCTGAGTCGGCAAGTTTAACATTTGAAGATAACGGTATCGGAATTCATGATAAATATTTGCACAATATTTATGATATGTTTTTCAGAGCATCTGAAAAAAGTGACGGAGCTGGTCTTGGGCTATATATAACAAAAGAGTTTATTGAAAAGCTGAATGGAAGAATAGATATTTCGTCTAAGGAGTCGGAAGGAACCACCGTTGTTATTACATTACCTAATATGAATCCATATAAAAAATCAAAAAGAACAATTAATTATTGATTTGACATTTATTTAATATTTTTTTCTTAAACAGCTAATTGATACTAAAATGGTACTGAATGTCTTAGTCGTTGACGATAATGAAGATGACCTGTTTTTATTTAAAAAATTGGTCTCGAAATCCGGAATTCAAGTAAATATTCAGAGTTCAACAGATGGAAACACAGCTATTGAATCCGTTCTGACGAATAATCCCGATTGTATATTTTTAGATTATAATCTTCCGGGAATGGATGGTCTGGATGTTTTGAAAGAAATACGATCGCTTGGAATTGATACATCTGTAATCATGCTTACTGGCCAGAAAAGCGAAAGCACCATTGTGGAATTAATGAAAGAAGGTGCTACCGATTATTTACAAAAAAATTCATTAACCAGTGAAGCCTTGCGTTTAAGTATTGAAAATTCACAACGATTACATAAAATCAAGAAAGAAAAAGCGCAGGCAGAGAAAGCCTTAAAAATAAGTGAAGCCAGGTTGGCAGAAGCTCAGGATATTGCGTTGATCGGGAATTGGGAATTCAATTACATTACTCAAACATTTTTTCTTTCTGAAATGGCGAAACACATTTTAGAAATGAATACATCATTGCTTGCAGATTTTGAACAAAAAATACCCACGGAAGATTATAAAATCATTAAAACACACATACGCAATTTAGGTAACAACCATGAAGCTTGTGAAGTAAATACACATTTCATCGCATTAGATGGTTCTGTAAAATACTTGAACATAAAATGTCATGTTATTTTAAACGATCTTAAGGAAGTAAAAAAAGTAGTTGGAACCATTCAGGATATTACCATACTAAAGAATGCATTAGCCGCTAAGAAAAAAGCTACTGTTAAAAGTAAAGCCACTACGATTGTTCTGGGAATAGCTGTTCTTCTGTTTTTACTATCAGAAGCTATTTTAGATCCCTTTATTGATTCTATGACGGCAAGCTTATTAATCTCTCTTTCATTCAAAGGTACAATAGCTGTTATGCTGAAACCGATTGAAATTTTCTTAGAAAAAATAATGATGGGTAAATTACTAATCAGTTAAATAATATAACACGGTTTATGGCATTTTGAATATTTATAATAAAATTAGAGGTCAACAGCTGGATCCCAGAAGTGTTTTTTGAAATTAACAACCTTTCCATTCGATACCAGTATTCCTTCCTTATTTAATAATTGTATTCTCCAATTTTTTCCTGAGACGATGTCTCCTGATATAATACCAATATGATTTACAACCCGATGTACAGGAATTATATTGGGGGCATGATCACCTGAAACTCTCATCGCATAACCCACCATTCGTGGTGTTCCGGATTTTAAACAAGACGCAATAGCTCCATAAGATGTCACGCGACCATTGTGGATTAATTGAACAATCTGATAAACCGCTTGGTAAAATTCATTTGTTTTAGACATAATTATTACGTTTTGAATAAATCAACTTAAATCTAATAGTATATAAGGATTGTTAAAGCATTGGGCATTCCGCTTTAAACCTAATGTGAACATCCCTCTGTACTACTTCCCTGCTGTTCTCTTTCATTTTCCTTTCTTTCTTCCTCTGTTAATGACAAGTCTCCGAATAATGCAGGGTCTGGTTTTCCTGCATTAATCCAGCAGGTATACCAAAGATCTCCAGTCATCTTGATTGCTGACCGCATTCTTCTTTCAACCATGTTATTCATTGCGTAATGATACGCTTTGCAATAGGCTTCCGAGTACACGAGAACTGTTTTACCATTACGATCTTCGTACGAATACATTTTATCTTCCCTGAAATTATTACGAATTCTTCGCTCAAAGTTTAGAACCGAGTCAACCGCATCATGAGATTCCTGCAAAGCATCCCATACCGCTTTGTGTATATCGGTTATATAATTTGCATGACCCAGATAATAATTATAATTTGTAGCAGCAAACAATTCCGGCAGGCGAGACTCCCAGAGTCCATGTATGCCATGTTGCCCGGTTAATTGTCCGTTATAATTGCGCGTTGTATGCAAGGGAACATGTAAGTCGCCAATATAGTGCCCCATATCGGCCGACAGTTTTAGAATGGATTTTACATCTTGTTTCTCAAATGCCTCTTTCAGATAATATGTCAGACGAATCAGGTTCCAGGGAAGCATGCCATGTGCCTGCATAGAATCCGATGGATACATAGAGGATGCTTCTTTCCAATCGGGCCGGAAAATGAGGATACTGTCTGTATAATATTCAATATCCAGGTAATGTTTGGGAGCTTCACCGACAAGTATATATCGGCGTTTATCCGGACTGGTTGCTTTCTCTGTAACGAAATCAAGGTGTTTTTTATAAAAGAACATCAAGTCAGGAGGAAGTGTAAATACCGCCATTTTGTTAATTTCTTTGTGGGCATAAAAGCCCCAGGATGTGCATAACAGGAGTACAAAGGCACAGAATATGCCTTTTTGAGCAAAATTTAAATGTTTCTTCATAGCTGTGAAGTTTTCCACAATTATAGATTCTTTAGAGGAATTTTAAAACATCTTTTTGTTTTTTAATATTATCGTCTTATCTTTGCTCTCCGAAATTTAGTGACTGGAATATAGAATAGTAGATAAAATATCATGGCAAATCATAAGTCAGCTTTAAAAAGAATACGTGCGAACAGATCTAAATATCTGAAGAATCGCTATCAAATGAAGACTACGCGTACATTCGTTAAAAGATTACGTGCAACTACAGTGAAAGCTGAAGCTTCTGAGTTATACAAAAAAGTATCCGGAATGTTGGATAAATTAGCTAAGAAAAATGTTATTCATAAAAATAACGCTGCAAACAAAAAATCGAAGTTGGCTAAATTTGTAAACAAATTAGCTGCTTAATTATTTGTTAAACAAAGCATTAAAAGCCTGATATTTTTATCAGGCTTTTTTATTTAAGAGTTTTTAAGTTATTAAATACTGATTTTTCTCACTATCTGAAATTTAATTCTTTATTCTATTTGTTTTGAATGAGCCTTCCTGTACTTTTGCTACAGGTGAAAAAAATACTTCTTATAGGAATTGTGTTGATCATGCTGATCCAAACCAGCATTAAGTCCGCCATTGTTTTTTATTATCTGTGTAACAAGGAATATATTACCACTGCTTTTTGCGAAAACAAAGCTAAACCCCAAATGGCATGTAACGGTAAATGTTATCTTTCCAAGCAAATAAAGCTTCAGGAAGAAAAAGAAAACAAACTACCCGTAAACATTATAAAAAACATTAAAGAAACGGTTCTCTTTTGTTCATTATTAAATATTGAATTACCATCCTTTAGGAGAACTATCAAAAATCTTTTAATTCCTTTTTACAAACAACAATTTTACACATCTCCGCAGGCTTCGATTTTTCAGCCGCCCCAATAATTCTGGTTTTATTCTGCTTTAGAATTGTACCTGCTTCATAAGAAGCATGGTTGGTTCTATGTCTTTAATTCTATTAAAGGCCCCATTTCCATTTTATTATAATTAATAATATTACTATGCCTCAAGTATTCAGATGCTGTTTGCTGATCTGCTTGTCCGGTCTGGCATTTATTTCGCATGGTCAGCAGAATTGTGAAACATCCTGTGCCACCAGTTGTTGCACTACCGATCCAACTCCTGCGGGTGTGATGATAAGCCACCTGCACCCGAAAAAGCAATTTATGCTATCCTATCGCTATATGTCCATGCAAATGGGACATATGCAGAGTGGCACGCAAAGCATAAGTGATATGCAGGTATATAATTCGTATGTAATGTCGAGTTCCAGCATGCACATGGATATGCATATGCTGATGGGTATGTATGGTTTGACAAATAAGATTACTTTAATGGGCATGCTGAACTATAATTACAATAGCATGAGTATGACGATGCTGCCAACAGCCCATATGACTATGCCAAACGGTGAAATTATGGGTAGCGATAATGCTCCATCGAAAATCTATTCACAAGGCTTAGGTGATACAAAATTATATGCATTATATGGACTTGTAAATACTGATTATCATCATGTCTTATTAAGCGGTGGCTTGAGTATTCCGACAGGAAGTATTAATGTAGAGGGAAGCAGTACCAGTATGTATCAGGGAACGCATGTACCCTACATGATGCAGATGGGGAGTGGTACTTGGGATCTTATGCCGGGTATAACATACCTGCATTCCAAAAACAGAATTACCTGGAGTGCACAATTAACTTCTATCATTCATCCAGGATCCAACAGTATGAATTATTCTTATGGAAATTCATACTCGTTTACAAGCTGGTTTGCCTACAAATGGTTTTCCTTACTTAGTAGTTCCGTTCGCATTGATGGAAGTACAACTGGTGCAATAAATGGATATGATAATAAAATACCATCTATGTATGAGCCTTCAACAATGGCTTATAATTATGGAGGACAACATATCAATACTTATCTTGGAGTCAATTTCTATTTTCCAAAGAGCACCTTTCTTAGAAACAATCGAATTATGATTGAGTATGGCTTACCAATTTATCAGAATCTGAATGGTATCCAGATGAGAACTAACTCTGCATTATACGCATCCTGGAGTTTAGTATTTTAAAAAATTATTGAAAAACAAAACAAACACAATAAAAATATTAATTACAATGAAAAAACTATTTATCATTCTAGCAATAGCAACAACCAGTTTAATCTGGTTCTCATGTAAAAAATCATCCTCAAGCGAGCCTACTCCTGCCGCTGCAACAGGTACTGTTGGCTTTCACCTTCACACCGACTTGGATTCAATTGAAATAGATGTGCTTGATTCTGTCTACAATGTATTGGGGCGTAACTGGTCATTAAGTACAGCGCAATTGTATATTACAAATATACAGTTGATCGGACTGGATGGAGTTACATTAACTTCATTACCCGATACCATCCTTAAAATGGTAGATACAGAAGAATATATTATCGGACAGGCACCCGTTGGTAATTATTCAGCTGTTCGTTTCAACGTTGGGCTTGCTCCATCCATCAATCATAATGCAAACGGTCCGGCAGGTTCAGATGAAGCAGGAAACTCTTCTTCAGGATCTATTCTGAATCATCAGGAGATGTGGTTAGGAGATGCGACGTATCCTTCCGGTAGTAATTTTAATCCTGCTGATGGCTATGTATTTATAAACCTTCAGGGTAAGATCGACACATCTGCCAGCGGTACAGGTCCAGTAGCAAATATGCAGCCATTCTGCTATAAAATTGGTACTGATGCCATGTATACAAATGTAGTAATGGGAAGTCAACCTTATACGATTACAGCTGGACAATTGCATTTAATACACATAGTAGTACATTACAATAAATTATTGACCGGTATCAATTTTGTAGGAGCAACACCGGCCACACTTAATATAACCAACATTGCGCAAAACGATACAATTACAAATCCGATTGCGAAGCAAATACATAAGAATATAAGTTCTATGTTTATTTATGAAGTTGGAAATTAAAACTAAAAATATATTCAACTGTGTATTTGTACTATGCCTGGTAATTTCCGGGCATAGTGCCTGTACATATAAAAATGAGGAACAGGTTACACCAGGTACAACATGCAGCGGAGTATCACCGGACTCTGTTTCTTTCAGCAAAGATATCATACCCATATTGGTTGCCAACTGTGATAATTCAGGGTGTCATACCGGAAGTACACAAGCCGCCAATATTCTGAATTTAAGTCCATCTGTTGCTTATAGTCAGTTAAGTAAAAAAGGAAGCGGCTATATCAATGTTTCGAATCCATCATTTAGCGTATTATATAGTACATTGGTTTCAGGAAGTCCCGCCATGCCTCCATCTGGTCCACTAACAAGCTGTGAATTGCAATTGATCCAGCAATGGATGAGCCAGGGAGGAAAGAATAATTGACCATATTCATTTGAATCTTCCTGGTTGCCGCAAGGCAATTATTAAATGAAACTTAAAAATATCTCATACCGCCATATCCTCTTAGTAAAAAAATTACTTATTGTTATGCTCTTCTTATTGTTAGGCATGCAATCTGTAGTTACTTACTTGCTTGCTATTACATTGGAAAGCAAAAAAGAGATTATTGCTTCTATCCTGGATGAAACCAGTGGAGAAATATCAAAGTTGCACCAGAGTCATCTGTCATACATCGAAAACAAAATCGATGAGGTAGTTACAAAACTCAAAAAAATCAGTACAGAACATTCCAAGCAGGAAAAGTCTCGAGGTTCATCTTCTGCACTATTTTTCACTTTATACTGCGAACCCTTACCTTATTTTGAATTTAAGATCATCTGTATTGAAAACAGAACATACAATGTTCTTGATGATCTTGTTATTTCTTCCCTATGGGTTGCAGAACAACCCCATCCGCCTAAATCCTGATCCATTTCGGTATGCTTTGATTGCCTGAATCAAGGCTTATTTATCCATTCTCATTATTTTAAGATATAGTGAGTATCGGATATGTCTATACTATTTATTACAATTTAAAATGACACAAAATGGATTTTCCAATATTTCACCTCGACTTCATTGGCGATCGGTTATTGATTGCAATGATTGCCATTCTGCACGTTCTCATTAATCACGGTCTGGCAGTCGGACTCGTTCCCATAGTTGCTTACATGGAGCTTATTGGGCTTAAGCATCCGGAATGGGACACACTTGCCTACAAAATTATGTTTGTAGGGTTTATTATTACAACAACCGTAGGTGCCTTAACAGGAGTTGGTATCTGGTTGTCAGCTTCTCTGATCAACCCTTACTCCATAGGCAGTCTTATACGGGTATTCTACGGTGCCTGGTTTGTCGAATGGATGGTATTTGTAACAGAAGTAATTCTGATAATGATTTATTTTCTTACCTGGAAAAAAAGAAAAGCAAACCAGAAACCCGTCGATGAATTAATAACCAAAGGACGACACGTTATGATCGGTTATTTTCTGGCAGTATTTTCATGGATCACCATGGCTATTATTGTTGCGATACTTGGATTTATGATGGATCCGGGAAACTGGAACAATGACAAACAATTCTGGAATGGATTTGCTAATCCAATGTATGTTCCGCAACTGACCTTCAGAACTTTTCTTGCCTATACAACAGGCGGTGTTATATCCTTGTGCCTGACAATGTTCTTCACAAAAAAGGATACTGAGATACGAATTAAGGCTGTTCGTTTTCTCAGTAAATGGATCTTTACCTTTTTACCTCTGACCCTCATTGGTGGATACTGGTATTATACAATGATACCACAAGGTATGACCGATAATATGTCTGTAGCATTGGGGACCCAGCAATTTCAGAGTTATTATGACAGTTTGATTCTGATACTTTGCGGAGCTCTCGGTGCCGTTCTTGTTATTGTAGGAGTTGCTTATTTGTACCCTAAATACACACCTCATAAGCTTGCTTTCTTTATTCCGGTTTTGCTGATGTTTGCATTGCTTGGGTATTTTGAACGGGTTCGTGAATTTATCCGGAAGCCTTATGTGATCGGAGGATATATGTATTCCAATGCTGTTCGTGTATCTGATTATCCATTGCTTAATAAAGATGGAATTTTAAAACACAGCAGTTTTGTAAGTACCAAAAAAGTGACGGAAGAAAATCAGGTGAAAGCCGGAAAGAATGTATTCCTGATTGCATGCAGCAGATGCCATACTACAGGAGGTGTAAATTCACTGGTTACAAAATTTGATGATATGTACGGAAATAGTGGCGAACCCTGGAATGCAGGAGCTATGAAAGCATATATTTCAAATATGCACATGAGCCGCTACTTCATGCCTCCATTCCCCGGTAATGATAAGGAAATGGAGGCGTTGATTGCCTATCTGAAGGATCTGCAATTTAATCCCGCACCTGCAGAAGGAGCTCAAACCATTGGTATTACAACAGAACAGGAAATTACATCAACTTCAAATCATTAATCTATATGCAATTACTAACATCAATATTGGGATTTATTCTGTTGCAGGTACAACAGGTTCCCGTTCCTAAAGATATACCTCTACCCCTTCCTTTACCGGAATGGTTACTGGTTTTCTTATTGGTTGTTTCATTTCTGGTTCACATCCTGTTCATCAATCTGATGTTTGGAGGTACATTACTGACACTCTTCTTTGAAATACTTGGATATATAAAAAAGAATGAGGAATACGATAAGCTTTCTCTCGAAATTGCTAAAACCACAACCGTAAATAAAAGTATGGCGGTGGTAATGGGAGTTGCACCTTTACTGACTATTAATACACTGTATACGGTTTATTTTTACTCTGCAAATGCACTCACAGGGCTTATGTGGATTATGATTATTCCCTTGGTTACAATATCTTTTCTATTGCTTTATGCGCATAAGTATACGTATGAGATCCTCAGAAATAATAAGCCTTTGCACATTTCTATCGTTGCACTGGCGGCAGCCTTGTTTCTGTTTATACCGCTTATATTCCTGACCAATGTAAACCTTATGATTCAACCGGAAAAATGGTTGATGGTAAAAGGTTTTTTATCTGCATTGATGTTACCCAATGTATGGCCAAGATATTTCCATTTTATATTTGCTTCATTGGCAGTAACGGGATTATTTCTATTCTGGTGGTTCAGCAGAAAACCATACCTATATGAAGAAAGTTTTAAGAATTTACAAAAACACGATCTGCAAAAACGTTTTTATTCTATAACCTTCTTCGCTTCTGTTTCCCAATTTTTAATGGGACCGATCGTACTGCTGACTTTACCGGAGAAAGGTATTACCTGGACAATGATTCTTGTGATTCTGACTGGAGCAGCTATTGCATTACCAGCCTTGTACTACTTGTGGAAGGAAATAACCGGAGACGAAAAGCTCATTGGTAAAAAATTCCCTTGGATAGCAGGTTGCCTGACTGTTACTGTAATTTTCATGGGTTCGGGTCGACACCTATATAGAGCAGCATCTCTGGAAGGTCATCAGAAACTGGTTAAAAAGAAAACAGAAGAATATATAAAAGCTGTGGAAGAAGCCCAGCAGGAAGCTTTACATCCTAAACCGGATACGTCTCAGAAAGTACTTCTTTCTCCTGGCGAGCTTGTCTATGCCAATAATTGTAAAGCCTGTCACGATATACATGTAAAATTAGTTGGTCCTCCTTTTACAGAAGCAGCACAAATTTATAAAGGGAACAAGCCAGGTTTAATATCCTGGATCAAAAAGCCCGGTAAAAAACGGGAAGGACCTCAAATGCCTGCTCAGGATAAATTAACGAATCAGGAACTAAGCGATGTTGCTGATTGGATACTGAGTCTGAATAAATAAGATATTGATCTCCGGCAGAAGTATAAATCTTCTGCCGGAATATAAAAAATAAGAAGATTGTGTATGAAGGAATCAATAAAAGAACCGATAACAAAAGTAGCATTGTCAAAACGAATGCATATTAATCGTGAAGGTAAATTACGAATACAAATGACTGAAATCGAAATGGCCTTTTCAATCCTTAATACATTTCAAATAATCACGCTGACATTTCTCTTATGTATTTCAGCACTGACGCTATATCCGTTGTTTAAAATCATCCTTTATTGGTTGAATATTGAATCCATTCCATTTGTCTTGAAGTTATGGCTTTACATAACCTGTATTATAAAGATGAATATACTGATGCTGTATTTAACCTTTCGAATGACTGAACAACCAGGGAATCAAAGAAGGTATATAAAATAATTATATCGAGATTATTAATCAATGAACATGAAAACATCAAATTCAGAAACTATACATTTTATTGATAAACTTAAACAACGCTGGCAGGTTCAAAGTTTATGGCAGGTAATGCTTATTCTCTTAACATTTACGCTTACAGGTAGTACAGTTGTATACTTGAGAAAAGCATTATTTTCAGTACTTGACTACAATGATCAAACTCCATTTTGGATAAAAGCCATAACATATCTAGTCTTCATTTTCCCTGCCTACCAAATACTGATACTGATTTATGGAAGCATACTTGGACAATTCAGATTCTTCTGGGAAAAAGAAAAACGTTTGATGAATTTTATCAAACATAAATTGTTAAAATTATGAGTTTAAAAAGAGATGAACCGTTGAGAGAAATTCTTCAAATTGTTTGGATATCTTTGTTTGTTCTAAGTGCAATAACATTGACAATTATAATAATAGTTGTAATAAATAATCTTAATCTGAGTAAGTAAAAAATATTTTATAACTTACCCAGATTAAAAAAAATTTAATCATCAATTCAATGTGATTTATTCAGTCATTCAGATACTTTTGTTATGAGTGAAAAGAATAATCTTGATAGCAACTATTTTAATAATACTGATCCAAAGCAGTATCAAGTCGGCTATTGTTGCGTATTATTTTGCCAATAAAGAATATATCAGTAATGTTCTTTGTGTAAATAAGGATAAGCCTCAGATGGCTTGTAACGGCAAATGTTATCTCGCCAAACAGATCCGAATTCAGGAAGAAAGAGAAAACAAGCTTCCTATATCTATATTGAAAAATATGGAACAAATAATTCTATTTTGTTCCGTGTTAAGTAATATTGAATTGCGATCTATTATTTTTGAACAAACATTGATAATAGGTTTTCCATATCAATTAAAAATTTATTATTCAGCGTTGAACGCTATTTTTCAACCTCCCAGGTAATCCGAAAATACATTAGTCTTATATCTGTTTTTTTTAACAGAACAGATTTCTATTTCTCCAATTCTCAAAATTGTATTTGAAAATTTGATAGATAGAATCTGTATTGATCATAAATTAATCCGATCAATAAGAAAATGAACTGGAACAATAATTCAATATTCAACTTGTATAGAATTCATGTATATGAAAATATATCTTCTTGCTGCAATAATTACAATATGCTTGATAGTATCATCTTGTAAATCTCGATCCAAAGATCCTTCTCCTTCATCCTCCGTTCCTATTCTGAAAGGAACTCTTGCATTGCATCTTCATACCTATCTGGACAATAATGAAATTGATGGATATACGAGTACCGGATCTGAGTTTATTTATACTGATGAAAATGATCGTAAAGCAGGTTTAACCCTTGCACAGTTATACCTGTCAGAAATTTCCTTAATCCGCTTGGATGGCTCTATGTATGCAATACAGGATACTGTTATTTTAAAGACGCTTGATAATGATGTATACATGCTGGGACAAGTACCGATAGGAAATTATAGATCCATACGTTTTCGATTAGGTTTTAACGCCTCAAAAAATCCACAAATTTTATCCGGACTAGGTATATACAGCCGCTCTGAAATGTGGTATAATAGTTCGCAGCAGTCTGATGGTTATATATTTCTGAATGTGCAAGGAAAAATAGATACTTCCGCTGCACACAACAGCAGTATAAGTAATATACAGCCATTCAAATATCAAATCGGTGCTAAGGCAGCTGATTCAATATTCATAACAATGCCGAATAAAAACTTTACAGTATTAAATACACAAAGACTTACCTTTCTACACATAATTGTAGATTATAACAAAATCTTTAACGGAATCGATCTGACCAATCAAAACAATCTACAGGTTATAAATCCAGAAGATAATAATACTACACTTGCAAAAAATATTGTAAAAAACATTCCATCCATGTTTGTATACGAGCAGTAATAGTAATACCAGGAATAATTAATAGGTTGATAAAATTGTATTGTCCTCTTGCATAAAACAATATCCTTATTACTGTTATTTATTTTCATACTTACCCTGAGTATGAAAATGCTCATTACCTTACATTTTGTTTGGAACAGAAATTATATTGCTCAAACATATTGTATCAATAAGGATAAGCCCTATATGCAATGCAAAGGAGCATGCTTTTTGAAAAAGTCACTTAAAAATAATAATCAGGCAGAACAGAGCATTCCTTGTATTCTGAAAGAAAAAGGTGATCAATATATAAATCCGGAACAGGAATTTATATGTCATACATATGCTGCTATTCAGATAAAACCTGATGGTGTGTACTGTCTTTCAATGTATCCGCCGTTGATTTTTAAAGTACTATCCCCTCCTCCCGATTGTCTTAAAATTTTCTACATCGAAGGATACTGAAACATTCAGTAGATAAAATCATTCTTCATATGTATGGATCCTGAAGTATATAAAGATCAGGATTCACACACCACAATTACTATATCCATACATCAATTAAAATTATGATACCATTTAATAAATCAAGAATTCTGCGTTTCTATAAAAAATGGTTGTTAGTAACCATAAGTATTATTTTCATAAATCAATCTGGCTTGGCTCACTGGACCTCCAAAGGGCCATTTGGAGGATCTATCAGCTGCTTTGCAGTTGTTGATACACTTCTTTATTCCGGAACTCTTAATGGAGGTGTTTACTGGGGGAAAAATAAGGCAACAGCATCCTGGGGCTATGTAAATTATAATGGATTAGGAAGTGGTCATATAACAGCCATAAGTGCTATAGGAAGTCCTGCTTCCGGATATAAACTTATAACTTCTACTTCAGACAAGGGTATCTTTATTTCCGACAATAAAGGACTAAGCTGGAGCAGTTCAAATAATGGATTACCGACGAGCAACATTACAGCCCTTACAAATTCAGGAAAGTATATGATTGCAGGAAGTTCCGGCAGAGGAATATTTATCAGTATAGATTCAGCAAAAAACTGGATAGGATCTGCCTCGAACGCAATGTTTAACAATAGTATCATTACATGTTTTGCACTTCAGGGAAACATACTTTTTGCAGGAACAAATAATAATGGTGCATATATTAGTATCAATAATGGAGCAACCTGGATTGAAATGAATAATGGATTGACTGATCGTCAAATTAATTCGTTGGCAATTTCGGGAAACAATGTATATGCTGGAACTCCATCTGGTGTATTTCTTATAAATCAGCTACAGACAAATTGGGTTCCATTCAATAATGGTTTAACGAATTCCGGAATCAATAATTTATATGAATCCAATGGAATACTTTATGCAGCAAGCAACCTTGGAGTATATGCGATAAAAGATGGAACTGATTGGGCTCCTGTAAATACAGGATATACAGATACTGTTACAGCTGTTATTGTATTTAATAATATCTTATATGCGGGTACAAAAAATGACGGAATTTACAGAAGTACTTCGATTTCGTCCGTAAGCTGGTCTGTTTTCAATACAGGACTTAATGCGATAGAAACCTATGCTGTATACAATAATGGCAATCTTGTTATTGCAGCTACCGCAAAGGGAGTCTTTGTAAGTCGCGATCTTCAGGCAAATAATCTGAGCTCAAATACGGGCTTAACAGATAGTCTCCATGTACATAACCTGACATTTGCCGGATCTAAGTTATATGCAGCAACACGCTATGCAGGCATATTCTGTAGTTCTGATACCGGGAAAACGTGGACAGAAGCAAATTCGGGTTTGACAGATTTATTTACACGATTGATCCATGCAACATCTTCCCATCTATTTGTAACCACACTCAGCGGAGATGTTTATAGTAGTCCAATACAAGCTATTAGCTGGACCAAAGCTCAAAACCTGCCCGACAACCTGATACTATCTGCTATTACCAGTTCCGGTTCAAACGTCTATCTGGGAAGCAATCATGGGGTTTTCCAAACAAACGACGCGATACATTGGAATGCTTTCAACGCTGGTTTAGCGAATACCAATATCACCTCATTAACTTCAAATAATACCTTTGTATTTGCAGGAACAAATGGTGGCGGTGTATTCAGATCAGGCTTGGTTACAAATTCATGGACAGCTGTAAATTCAGGATTGCCGGACTTATTCATTACATCATTGTTTACCAACGGACAATACCTGATTGCAGGTTACAAAGGTGGTGTACACGTAAGTACCAGTAGCGGATATCAATGGCTACCACCAAATGTAGAGCTGTATATTCCCAATTATACAGATATCATAGAAATTTCCTTCAATATAACATCAACAGTGCCAAGTACCCGAATATTTATTGCGACTGCTGAGAATATGATTTATTCAAACTCCATATCTGAGTTACCAGCAACAGCTTCTGATCCAAGTCTTGGTATTCAACACGCAATAAAAAATACTGGACTTCTTCAGGTTTATCCGAATCCAACGAACGGTTCATTTACAATAGATGCATCTGAATTAAATGAAAAGCTTACGTCCATTTCCATCTATGATTATTCCGGAAAGATGATAGATACTTTTAGCGGAGACAACCATCAATTCAATGTACATTATAATCCGGGAATATACCTTATACATGTATGTACCACGAACAATGATGTACTGATAAAAAAAATTATTATTCAGTAGACAATTTAGTTACTAGGTTCTAGCTACTAGCAACTAGAACCTAGTAACTAAAATTCATTCAACAGGCTTTTAATATCCTTTATAAGCTTCTGTACATCCTGTTCACTGGTGCCATCATAATATCCTCTGATATGCTTATCCGGATCAATCAAAACCAAACGTTCCGTGTGGATGAAATCATCTTCTCCTCCATCTCCAACATCATTTACAATAAAGTATTGCTCCCGTGCCAATTTATACAGATGCTTTTTATCTCCTGTCAAAAACAACCATTTATTGTGATCCGTAACGCCATTTCGCATCGCATAATTCATTAAAGCTTCGGTAGAATCTTCTTCTGGCTTAGATGTATAGGAAACTATTTTTACTCTTGGTTCATCTTTGAATGTTATGTACACTTTTTGTAATTCATTCGCCATTGCCTTGCAGATACCTGGACATGAGGCAAAAAAGTAATCGGCGACATAAATTACGTTACCTACTTCTTTTTGAGTAACAACCTTTCCATTCTGATCTGTAAAAGAAAAATCACCAACCGTAAAACTACTATCCCTTGACGTACTGATTTCTCCGGATTGCATATTGAATGAATAGTACGGAATTTTGTGGTGCGTTTTCCGATAACTATTTTTAACCAATGCCCCTGCAATCAAAAGCAGGATAATGACCACAACAGCCAGAAATATCTTTTTTTCGTTATTCATGTTTCAGAAATTATATTACCTACGAACTAATATCAGCTTTGGTTAGTTAAAACCTATGATAGTTGACAATCACACGAACAAATATACGAAGGATGAATGACATAGGAATAGTTAAAAACAACGAACAAATATCCTTCCTGAAGTAAGCCTTTTACGGACCAAAAATTATACTTGTATCTACTCTTGACAAAACATATATTTATCATATGAAGAATACCGAACATATACTGTTGTTTGATGGGGTTTGTAATCTTTGCAACGGGCTGGTTCAGTTTATTATTAAAAGAGACAAAAAAGGGATATTTACATTCTCCTCATTACAATCGGAATACGGCCAGTCAGTACTTGAAAAATATGGTTTACCAAAAACAGAATATAATTCACTGGTATATCTTAAAAATAATACCCTATATCTTAAATCATCCGCATCACTGCATATACTAAAGGATCTAAAAGGGATCTGGAGCTTTTTTTTCATCTTTATCATTATCCCCAAGTTTTTACGTGATCCTATCTATACTCTTATCGCCCGGAATCGATATCGCTTTTTCGGAAAGCGGGATATGTGCATGATTCCAACGCCGGAAATCCGTAACCGGTTTATTGAATAAATAATTCCACCTAATAAGAGTTACTGCATTAAATAAGAAAATGGATTACTCATTTTCTTAAAAATATTTTTCCTGTATTAAGTAAACAATTAAACACCTCTGATTGTTTACACAGTCGATAGCTCAATTCATTCTTAAAAATCAATTTACCAAACAGATACACATGAGTAAGAACAATCTTAGTAATATGATGTGTCTTGATCTTTTTCTGAATAGCCTGAATCAGAAAGAACGTTTGGAGTTAAAACACAAAATCTCCGCTTTAAAAAGCAAACCACATGCATTAATGAGCATTGATATCGTAGGTAGCTATTTAGCAGAACGAACAACGGAATTTCAAAAAATAATGGACTTGAAATGTCTGAATACCTTTATTGAAAAATATCAGTGGCGCATTGATTTGGATAATTTATTAAAAACAGACTATACAGCATTGGTATTGACGAATGCGGAAAAGAAAATTATCTGGGCGAATAAGGGCTTTACTAAAATGACTGGATACCCTATGAATTTTGCTGTAGGCAAAAGACCTAACTTTTTACAGGGAAAAGAAACAAGTCAGGATACTATAAATAGATTTAGAGAAAATCTTAAGCTGGGTATTCCGTTTTCTGAAACCATTATTAACTATACTAAAAATAAAACACCTTATAATTGTCACGTACGAATTACGCCTTTGCGCAATAAAGAAGACATCATTACGCATTTCATTGCGCTGGAGAAGAAGGTTTAGAAGGCTGAAAGCTGAAGGCTTAATGCGAAAGGCTTAACGCTGAAAGCTGAAAGAGTTATAAGGTTCATCCGTTTGAGATTTGGAATTTCATACAGCCTTAGGCGTTAAGCTTTCGGCCTTAAGCATTAAGGCTTTTCAATCTAACAGTCACTGCATTCTTATGTGCGTCCAGCATCTCAGCTGCTGCCATGATTTCAATCACTGGACCAATCACTTGTAATCCTTCTTTGGATATTTTCTGAAACGTTACTTTGCGGATAAATGAATCCAGCGATACACCTGCATAAGCAGTAGCATAACCATTCGTCGGTAAAGTATGATTGGTACCGGATGCATAATCACCGGCAGATTCAGGCGTGTACGGACCGATAAACACAGAACCAGCATTGACTACCTTTGCTACTAGAATATCTGTTTCTTCAACCTGTAAAATCAAATGTTCAGGCGCATAGACATTAATCATATCCATCGCTTCATCCAGATCTTTTACCAGAAAAGCTTTACTATTCACCAGCGCTTTTGCTGCAAATTCTCTGCGTGGCAAAACAGCCAGTTGTTTTTTAACTTCCAGTTGAACACGATCAATCAAGGCTTCACTATTGCTTACCAATATCACCTGGCTATCGGCACCATGCTCTGCCTGTGATAAGAGATCCGCAGCAACAAAAGCTGCATTTGCATTACTATCTGCAATAACGGCTACTTCCGACGGACCCGCCGGCATATCAATCGCTACACCATATTTCGTAACCAGTTGTTTGGCGGTTGTTACATATTGATTCCCCGGACCAAAAATCTTATATACTTTAGGAACAGATGCTGTACCAAAAGCCATCGCTGCAATACCTTGAGCACCGCCAGCTTTAACAATGGTTTTGATGCCTAATAAATTAGCAGTATATAAAATAGTGGGATGTATTTTCCCTTCTTTATTCGGAGGTGTACACAACACAATCTCTTTGCAACCTGCAATAATAGCCGGAACACCCAGCATCAGAATCGTTGAAAACAAGGGAGCTGTTCCACCGGGAATGTATAAGCCAACTTTTTCAATCGCCAAACTCTTTCTCCAGCATTCTACTCCTGGCATCGTTTCTACGCGGATCTCAGCTTCTTTCTGAGCCGTATGAAAACGCTCAATATTATTTTTTGCAACCTGTATCGCCTGTTTCAGTTCTTCACTAACCAGACTTATTGCTTCTGTTACTTCATCTTCAGTTGCCAGTAAGGATTTTGGTGCAGCACCATCAAACTTCAAAGCAAAATCAATCAGTGCCTGATCCCCTCTTTCCTGCACTTCCTTCAATATCGCCAATACCCGACCTTCCAGTTCAACCGCCTCCATAACAGGGCGCTTTAAAAGCACATTCCAATCAGATCTGGCAGGAAATTTATAAACGTTCATAATTTTATAAGTACAGAGTACAGAGTACTTAGTACTAAGTACTAAGTACTCTGTACCTATTTCACTATTTTCTCAATCGGTAACACCAAAATCCCCTCTGCTCCTGCGTCTTTCAGCTTGCTCAGTATTTCCCAGAAATCGCTTTCTTTCACAACGGAATGTAACGAACTCCAGCCTTTTTCGGCCAATGGCATCACGGTTGGACTTTTCACTCCAGGCAATAAACTAATGATAGTATTGATGGAATGATCTGGTGCATTCAATAAAATATATTTTGTTTTCTCGGCATTCTTAACCGCTGAAATACGGAACATTAATTCATCCAGGATAACCTTTTTCTCATCGCTCAATTGTGGACAAGCCGCCAGTATGGCTTCGGAGCGGAATACTACTTCCGTTTCTTTCAGACCATTGCTGATCAATGTACTTCCAGAACTAACGATATCACAGATCGCATCTGCCAATCCGATACCCGGTGCAATTTCTACCGACCCGCTTATTTCATGTATACTTGCTTTGATGTTATGTTCAAACAGATAATCAGATAAAATATTCGGGTATGAGGTTGCTATGCGCATGCCATTCAAACTATCCTTGCCGGTAAACTCCATTGCCTTTGGAACACCTATGGATAAACGGCACTTCGAAAAGCCTAATTGACGAACGGTCGTCATTTTACGACGTGTTTCAACCGCTACGTTTTCCCCTACAATACCAATATCGGCTACACCATCGGCTACATAGCCGGGAATATCATCATCTCTTAAAAATAAAACCTCTAATGGAAAATTATACGCTGCTGATTTTAACGTTCCGCCTCCGCTACTGAATTCAATTCCACATTCTTTGATTAATTTGATCGATTCTTCACTCAATCTTCCCGACTTTTGAATAGCCAGACGTAAAACAGTTGACATAGTTTTTGATTATCTTTGAAATACCGACAAATATGGCACAATTCTCTTACTTAATAAAGTAAAAAAACTCAAATACCTTGCCTCAGATCACATCTACCTATAAACGACCTATATTATTTGCTAACAAGCATATAGAAACGATCTATCCCGCCTTGTTCCGTCCAAAGGTTCCACTAAGTCCAGACACACAGCGTCTGGAATTACCCGATGGGGATTTTGTTGACCTCGACTGGTACAAAACAGGCTCCGATAAACTGATCATACTCTCCCATGGATTGGAAGGCGATGCCCGTCGACCTTATACTCTGTGGATGGTTAAACGACTGCTGCGCGAAGGCTGGGACGTGTTGGCCTGGAACTACAGAAGTTGTAGCGGCGAAATGAATCGACTGCTCCGCTTTTATCACAGCGGTGATTCAGAAGATCTGCGTACCATGCTGAACCTGGCTGTAAAGCCAACTTCTTACAAAAAATTGGCATTGGTTGGATTTAGTGTAGGCGGAAACATCACACTGAAATATTTAGGAGAACAGGGAGAAGATCTGGATAATCGATTGGTTTGTGCTGTAACCTTCTCAGTACCATGCGATCTGGCTTCCGGGGCCGAACATCTGGCAAAATTCCAGAGTAAAATTTATATGAATCGCTTTATGAAATCACTGAAACATAAAGTCAAGGAAAAAGCCAAACTGCACCCCGGAAAACTGTCCGTAAAGGAATTGGACGGCATGACAACCTTTCGTGCTTTTGACGAAATCTATACAGCTCCCTTACATGGATTTAAGAATGCGGAAGAATATTGGCGTAAAAACAGCAGTCGATTCTTCATTCCAAATATAAAAATACCCGTTTTACTGGTTTCTGCGGAAAACGATCCCTTTTTGACTAAGGAATGCTATCCGGTTGAAGCAGCGGGAAAACTAAATAATTTCTTTCTGGAAATACCTGCACACGGCGGACACTGTGGCTTTGCACAATTTGATAACAATCAGTTTTACTGGTCAGAGGATCGCTGCGTTGAATTTATTCAACAATATCTCTAACTTGCACCTATGTGTGGTCGTTTTTCATTAGCAAAAAGTAAAGAAGAAATCGCAAAGCGGTTCAACGTTAAAACTCCGGCTGATTTTAAGCCAAGGTATAATGTGGCTCCTTTGCAGCAATTTCCGGTTATTACCAGTAAAAAACCCGAGGAACTTACCATGGTTCGCTGGGGACTTGTGCCAAGCTGGTCACTGGATTCTTCTACTGCTGGAAATATGATCAACGCCAGGGCTGAAACCATTACCACCAAAATACCTTTCAAACATTGTCTTAAAGATCAGCGCTGTCTGATCCCAGCCGATGGATTTTATGAATGGAAAAAAGAAGGTAAACTGAAAGTGCCGTACCGTTTTACATTAAGCAACGAAGATCTGTTTTGTTTTGCCGGTTTATGGGATTCCTGGGAAAATCAGGAAACAGGTATTATTCTGAACACCTTTACAATCATTACAACAGAGGCAAATAAACTGGTTAACGATGTACATGATCGCATGCCAGTTATACTTCGCAAAGATCTTGAGAAACTCTGGATCTCTGAATCCATTACAGATAGTCAGATCAATAGTTTATTAAAGCCATACGATCCAGCTTTAATGACATCGTACAAGGCGCATAAATCTGTCAATTCTGTACAGAACGATAGTCCGGATTGTATCCTCGCCGCACCTAAAATTTATCCGGGCGAGACTTTCTCCTTATTTGATTAATCCATGGCTGCAATAAAATTACCTGAACCCTTCATTCAACAGATGAAAGGATTATTGGGTAATGAATATCCTATTTTTGAAGAAGCACTGCTGACTCCATCGCGCCGCAGCATTCGCCTGCATCCAAGGAAATGGGCACACACACTGGACTTACCGAAGGTACCTTGGTATGAACATGGTTATTGGCTGAATGAAGAAGCCAAAGTAACGTATGATCCCTTGTTTCATGCAGGGGCTTATTACGTACAGGAAGCCAGCTCCATGTTTTTGGCACAGATTCTCAAAGCCTATATCAAGGATCAGAAATTATTGCGCGTACTGGATTTATGCGCAGCTCCAGGTGGTAAGTCTACCCTATTGTGTGATCTGCTGAACGATGAACATTTACTGGTTAGTAATGAAGTGATCCGTACAAGAGTTCCTGTGTTGGATGAGAATTTATTGAAATGGGGTTATAACAATGTTATCGTAACACATAATGATCCGGCCGATTTTGAACGACTGGGGACTTTCTTTGATATCATAGTAGTTGATGCACCATGTTCCGGCGAGGGAATGTTCCGCAAAGATCCGGATGCTATTAATGAATGGGATGAAGAGCATGTAAATTTATGCTGTAGCCGTCAGAAACGGATCTTAAGCGATGCCTGGAAAGCTCTGAAACCAGGCGGTATTCTCATTTATTCTACCTGTACATTCAACCGCAGCGAGAATGAAGAAAACATACGCTGGATGCAGCAGCAATATAATGCCGAAGGTGTTGATCTGGATATACCGGCGTTTGAAGGTATTGTACAAGGAGATGAAAACGGTATCAATTATTATCGCTTTTATCCGCATAAAGTGAGTGGCGAAGGATTCTTCATCAGTGTTATCCGTAAACCGGAAGAAGAAGAATGGGCGGAACAAACAGGCAAAAGAGAAAAATGGAATAAAGACCGCAAGGCAAAAGAGAAACTATCCATTCCGGACATCACAAAGCATATTTTAACAAAATCAGATACCTACGTTTTTTTACATAAAGAGGAATACCGTTGTTTCTCTGAAGCATTCAAAAAAGATTTGGAACACATCAGTATGTGTTTGAAGATTTTCAGAGCAGGTACCCCTTTGGGTATCATCAAAGGCAAAGACTTTCTCCCGGACATTGCAGTTGCATTATCCATCCATTTAAATAAAGATTTATTTTCTTCCATTGAATTAAATGAAGTGGAAGCCATCAAGTATTTAAGCAAGGAAGAATTTGTATTAAGCAGCGAATCGTCCGGTTGGAATCTGATGCGTTATCAATCGCTTCCGCTGGGTTGGATTAAAGCTATGCCCAACCGTTTCAATAATTATTATCCTCCTGAATGGCGTATTCGCAATAATTGGGATGGAACGTCTGCAAGGTTTTTAATTGAGAATGTCTGAACCACGGATTTTAAAAGATTATGAGATTACACAGATAATAGATGTAGGCCTTAAGCAGATGATATTTAAAGTTTAATTCTGTGTAATCTTTTCATCTTTTTAAAATCTGTGGTTCAGACTACCCCATTATTCACAAATACATCTATTTTATTTTTGACTGAGATTAGCTAACTTCCATCATGTATATTTTTGTCTACGGAACCCTCAAAAAAGCGTATAAGCAACTCAATGCTTTCACAAAAGCATTTCATGAAGGTACCAAATGGATTGAAAACACAAGCATACCAGGAAAACTTTACAGACTGGATTGGTATCCGGCATTGAAACTAGAAGGCAGTGATCCCGTATATGGAGAAATGTATCAGATTACTTCTCCTACTTTATTAGCAAAACTGGATAAATACGAACATGCCATTACTGAACAGAAATATAGTCAACAGGTTCAGCAAGGATCTTTATCCATTGATGCCGATTACATACGAAAAGAAATATCCATCAATAATATCTCTTGTTGGGTATATGTATATCTCAAAGAAGTTGATGAAACAAAACGTATCAGTTCAGGCACTTTCATTCGATAGATGCAATGAACAATAACAAACTGCTTGCGTTTATATTTTGCATAATATATATACTGATCCGTTGGTATCGTTTATGGGACGCTCCATTTTTTGATTACGACTCTGTAAAAGATACGTTGATTGCCAAGGAAATTCTACACGGAGATTTTACACTGCTTTTTCATCATGGTACCCCACTTGTTCATTTGTTTCATGCTGGCATGTACTTCTTTCTGGGTAACAACATTGCCTGTTTGCCACCAATCTTCGAATCCATTGGTTTGATATTGTTGATTCATTGCCTGATCAACATGTATAAGGTCACTGATCTATGGATACAAGCACTCATTTATTCTATCATTGGCTGTTCCTTTTTAATGATTCATCTGGGTAGAAATATTTCGCTTGAGCCCTACTCCATGTTCATCTTTCCTTTCTGGCTGCAACGGTATATACTTCATCTTCAAAAGAAAGAATCATCTATCAAGCATTTTTTGCTTTTAGGATTATTAATTCTGATTAATTATAAAATGCTGTTGTTGGCACCTTTTATTTTCACCATTGATATCATTCGATATAAGATACGTATTCCATTGAAAGAATGGTTGAATTATCTCTATGCTTTTTGGATCATACCATTTACCATGCTTCTATCATTAATAACATCCGGCAAAGCATTCCATTATTTGCATACTCTTGGAGCATTATTATTTTCAAGATCCGAGCAGCAATCTCAAAACAAATTCTCGATTCAGTTTTATATTAAGTACCTAATCCGTTTCGAACATCCACTTATATGGATCGGCATATTGGCAATAGTAATGATTCTAATTACAAAAAAACGTTATACAATTGAACAAAAGCTATTGCCCTGGATGATCATTTATTGGATTTGTTTTATGAGTGTGTTTCCGGCAGCGCCCAGGGGTATTTCTATGGTTATCCCATTATTACTATTCTTCGGAACAATCTTCTATGCAAAAGCTTTAAATATTCGTAGAAAATGGAAACGGTCTATCCTTATCATTTCTTTGATGATATCTGTTTCATATCAGATTTATTTGATACAGACCAACACCTTTCAATTCTGTGAACAAAAATATAGTGTGATGGCAATGATTATAAAAAAGCAACATATTAAAAAGGTATATACAACTATTTCAAATGGAATCATTCCCTACTTAGATGATTCAACGGAAGTTGAGGTTGTTATGTATGAGGATGACATGAACAAACTTCCCATTGGTTCTTATATTTTATCCGATGCTGAAGCCATGCTGAATGGATGGAAGGAAATACAAACGAAAGAATGTATTTTCAGTATCAATAACCCCTGTAAGGAAGAAATTATGCTGGCACTTGAAAACGCAGAATACGCAGGTTATGATTTTGAAGAAGCGTTGCTTGCCAGTAAAAATGTAACCGAACTGGGAGATAGACAGCTGTGTTTGTATAGGGTTAGGTAAACCCAAATGCTTTCTCTCAACCCCTCCAAGGGTTTGAAACCCTTGGAGGGATAAGTTGCAAACAATAAACAATATATCTACTAAATTTTATCCTCAAGTCTTAATTTCCGTGGCAAACATTCCTGCTTATGAAAACGGATAAGGCCTTCTTTGTTACCAAACCATTCAGTCATATATCGACGATTAAGCTTAGTGGGTTTAGCAGATAAATACGTATGAAATGAAGAATATGGCCAGTCGGCTAATCTATCTGTAAACCCATGATGAACTGGATTATTATGAATATATGATATCAGTTGAGTCATATACGATTCGTCCGTTACTTCTTTTCGCTTAAAATTAGGACTAAACAAACTACCTTTCCGATTATACATTTTGTTATACGCTTGAGTATATCCATTAAATAAGTTGGAAAAACTACGACTGACAATCATAGAAAACCCTCCAAGAGATTCTAAGCCTTGGAGTGATGATAACTCGACACTTTTTCCTCTCAAATAATCAAGAACTTCTTTCTCTGTTCTCATCTGAACCATTAAATGAAAATGATTAGGCATCAAACAATATGCATAAGTTTCTGCAATTGGATAAATATGTTCTGAATACTTGCTTAAGAAATATTTATAATTTGAATCACAATTAAACAGATTCTCTGATCCATTTGCATGAGTATAAATATGGTAAACAGATTCAGATTGGAAAGTAGATTGCAACATATTAAAAAGCTAATTGAAATACTGAAGCAAATTAATTCAAAATATAAAATAAAAAACTCCGTGTTTATACGGAGATTATTATCTACTCTTCTTCATATTTCGATTAAAACAATCTAACTTTGTACCCAAGATTTACAGATTTTTGACAATTTCCGTTCCACATTTTTAACGTTACTAATATCAAAAACGCATTCTCTCATTACTCTTGCTTGGAATATACGCGGATCAAAGGCGGAATATAGGCGGATTATATAGGACTTTGCCTGCAAGGAAACAGGAAGGAGATTGGGAGAAGATACGTAACAGCCTATAACTATATATTACTCATTTTTTGCCTTAAAAATATTGGCTGTAGTCTACGGTTTGGCTGTTAAAACAAATTTGATTTCTGAATCATATAATCGATTCTTAATCAAGTGCGAAACTGCTTTAACCAATGAGCGGTCGGACGGACAAAAAAGCCGTCTGACCGCTATGCGCGTAACTCAATCCCCGGTTAACTCTAATACATTTGCAAAATACGGATACTGGCTGATACTGCTTTTCTATATCTGATTATCACCAGCTGTCAAATCGTAGACCAGAGCCAAAATATTTTTCAATAATTCCGGGAACGTTCCATTATTTACCTGTCTTCTTAATAGGAAACTAAAACACTGCATAATGATTATGTAGTGGTAAAATCAATTACTATTTAAACATGTTCCCGTATGACCATTCAAAACACTCTTTTATTCACCGCGGTAATATTACTGTTTTCTTTATCGGCATGTAAAAAAAGCAAGAATGAACCGGCACCCAGCGATAATTATACATCATTGGCTAATTTTTATTCCGTCAACGGCGTTCCCATGCAAACATATACGGTAAATGGAACAACAGGAGGATCTTTTACCACGCCACAGGGAACTGTAGTCAGTATACCGGCAAATTGCTTTATAACACCAGGAAATAATCCAGCAACGGGTACCATTACAATCTCATTTAAAGATATTTATAAAAAATCGGACATGCTGCTAAGCAATATGCCCACCAATTTTTTCAATGGGGCACCGCTTAAATCGGGTGGAGAGTTTTTTATTCAGGCAAATCTTGGTGATTCTGCCTTACAGATTGCTCCAGGAAATAGAATCTCGATTACCCAACTAGTACAAGCTAATCAAACTACTGATCCAGCTATGAAAGCCATGGTAATCAGTCTGGATTCCCTAGCTTGGTATTTGTCACAGCAGGACACGGTACTTATCAATGATAAAAATTATGTTTATAATTTATATCAATTTGGCATACCTGCTTCTGCGGGTACATGGTGCAATAGCGATAATTCGACTTATTTCTCCGCATATAATCAGACTACAATTACAATGAATGGTCTGACAAATTATTTTGGTGCAAATGTATTTCTTGTTTTCACTGACGTCAATTCAATGGTTCATGTATATTACAATTTTTCGAATGACAACTACCCATATCAATATGCACCTGTTGGTCTTAAATGCACGGCTGTAGCCTTCAGTGTACAAAATGGTAAACTGTATTCCTCTTTCGTTCCAATAACGATTAGCGATAATCTTGACGTCACATTTTCTATGAGTGAAACCACTAGTGCAGATTTCAAAGCACAATTGAATACGTTAAATTAGTATTTCATATTTCTTCAATTTTTCATTTAGTGATTTCTAACTAAAATCAGTGAAAAGAAAATATTAACCAACCCATCAAGGTCTTAAGACTTTGATGGGTTTTCTTTAAAATAAACACCTCTTTTTCAGACAAATAAAAAACTATTTTTTTTATTCATCTACATGTTTGACTTGAAATGAATTTCCTGTTAAATTAGTAAGACAAACTTAGTAGTTTAACTAATGACAAAACAACAGAATCAATTACTTTTTGCCATGGAACTGCGCTCTGTTGTAGGCAGACTATATAAAAAAATACGAAAAGATGCCCTTAAAGATAGTAGCCTCTCACTGACAGAAATCAGTACACTGAGCCTATTATCCAAACACGGAGATATGTTGCCCTCCGAACTTGCCGCAGTAGAAAATATAACTTCACAATCAATGTCAACCATATTAAATCGATTGCAGGAAGCCGGCTATGTAAGCAGAATTGTATCAAAAGAAGATAAACGAAAAGTAATTATTAGAATATCGACGTCAGGGAATAAACACATCAACCAGATAAGAGAGCAACTGACAGAAACACTTGCTTCTACTATTGATGAAAGATTTTCTGAAGAGGAAAAAAAACAATTAAAAAAAAGTATTGAGTTATTGAATCGTTTGGCAGATTAAAATGGCATATAGTAAAAGCATTCAAACAGAAAATACGGGAAAGAAAGAAAAAGCAGAATGGAAATTTCTGTTGCCATTAATACTTGGGAACATGCTGAATCCTTTAAACAGCACCATGTTGGCAACGGCCCTAACAACCTTGTGTCATTCCTTTTCAAAAGATATCAGCGAAGGTCCGTTGTTAATTGTACCTTTATACGTAACTGCCGCCATCTGCATGCCTTTAATGGGCAGACTGGCCGATGTGTTCAGTGCTAAGAGAATTAATACCGCGGGATTGATATTGGTCTTTATTTCTGTACTGATAGGTATCTGGGCTCCCGATTTTAAATGGATGATCGTATCCAGGACCATATTGGGAGTCGGTACCTCAGCGGCATACCCCAGCGTGATGGCAATTATCAAAAAACGTTATACAGAACAGAATATTGAAGTGCCTGGCCGGATACTCGGATGGGTTTCCATGGCAAGCCAAATCAGCATTGTTATAGGACCCGTACTGGGAGGAATCATTACCGAATTTATGGGTTGGCGGGGAATTTTTTATATTAATATTCCCTTAGTAGTAACAGCTCTGTATTTCTCAAAATATATTTCTCTGCCTTCTGCCAGACCTGTAAGATTTAATAATGAAGTATTGAAAAAACTGGACTTGCCGGGTGCATTACTCTTCACACTTTCTCTCATAACATTGCTGGTTGTATTGATGACCGATACCAGTATATGGTTATGCATTCCGATTCTCATCATATTGTTGATAGTCTTAATCCTATGGGAATTAAAACAGGATAATCCATTTATACATGTCAGAATGCTGATTGATAAACCTACGCTTTCTGTTATATACATGCGAAGTGCTTTGACCAACTTAGTGTTCTTTGCTCTAATTTATGCACTTCCGCAATGGCTACAGGAAACAAAAGGAATCAATCCCTCTCATTCAGGATTTATCATGCTGCCCTTATCTCTGGCTTCTGCCTCTATCGCCTATCTTAGTTCCCGAAGCAATAATTATTTGCGTTTGTTGGTATATGGATTATTAAGTCTTGGTATAGCCTGTACCGGATTATTGAATATACATGCAGATTCCAGTTTGATTTTTATTACAGGAATGACATTACTTTTCGGTATTTCCATTGGTCTGAATATTATTGCCAACCAGGCTTCCTTATATGCGGAAGTTCCAGTAGAATATACTGGTATATCTTTTGGTTTGTTCCGAACAGTTGGTAATATTGGAACCATATTATCCGGTTCGGAACTCAAAGAAATTTTCAGTCATGGGGCTACCGACCATGCCCTGCATAAATTAGCCACTTATTCTCTTATCTGTTGTGGTCTTATTTTCTTATTATTGATACCACTTATAAAAAAATACTTGAATAAAAAATCAATACAGCCAATAATAAAATCACTATGAAAAAAATTGAAATTAAAACGCGTGATGGAATCGCTGATGTTTATGTGTTCCAGCCAGAAGAACAAGGTAAATGGCCAGCGGTATTATTTTATATGGATGGCTTTGGAGTTCGTCCGGATTTGTTTAAGATGGCTGAAAGACTTGCTTCAAACGGCTATTATGTAGTTCTTCCAAATTTGTATCACCGTTGGGATATCAAAGAACCTATTCGTATTGAAGATATCATGAAAGAAGGTCCAGCACGGGATAAACTCTTTGCGATGGTTTCTGAACTTACCCCCGAAAAGGTTATGAGTGATACCAATGCATTATTGGAATTTATTGAAAAACAAGATCAGGTAAAAAAGGGTTCAGTAGCTAGTGTAGGTTATTGCATGGGTGGTAAATTTGCTCTAGCAGCTGCGGCAACATTTCCTGATACAGTAAAAGCTGCTGCTTCTTATCATGGTGGAAGCCTTGCCACTACCCGTCCGGAAAGTGTTCATTTGCTTGTACCACACATCAAAGGTAACATATATATTGGCGTGGCTGAACAGGATCATAATTTTTCAATAGAAGAAAAAGAACTTTTAATCAAGAGTCTCGAAGACGCACATGTTCATTATACACTTGAAGTATACGAAGGAGCCCGTCATGGTTTTGCTGTATACGGACATCCGGTTTATAACGAAGAAGCATCAGAAAAACATTGGAAAACATTACTCGATTTGCTGGAAAAAAAGTTATAGGTTTTAAGTATTAAGTTTTAAGAATAGGCTTCGAACACATGGAATATGATACTGTTCAGCTATCCCTGGCGTTCCGAATGACTGATAGCTGAGTTCATATAATTTCACAGAAAAACGGGCACATTTTACATAACTCGAGACTTATTGATAGAATAGCTTTAAAAACCCAATTCCCAATTATAATAATTACTTATAAATAACGTTGATATCAAATATTGTATTTCATATGTGTAGTATTTCATCTTTCAACTTCTAGTATTTTATTATTGAATAAAAGTATCTTTTAAATTCTTTCAATTATGCTAAAACAAAATCTGTTTTTATTCGCTGTATTAAATTTACTTTTTACTATTTATGGTTGTAAAAAAGTTTATAATGAACCGGCACCCGTCGATAATTATACATCTTTGGCAAATTTTTATGCAATAAATGGAGTTGTTCCACAAAACTATAACATTAATAATGCCACTGGTGGAAGTTTTACAACTCCGCAGGGAACAACTGTAAGCATACCTGCCAATTGTTTTTTAACAACAGGCAATTATCCGGTAACAGGTAACGTAACCATTAGCTTTATGGATATTTATAAAAAGTCGGATATGTTGCTGACATGTATTCCTACAAACCTAACTACTGGATTACCGATAAAATCAGGAGGTGAATTCTACATTAGAGCAACACAGGGTGATTCTGCCATGCAGATTGCAACAGGATTGAAAATAAAGATTACTCAACCTCTACAAGGGCAAGCACTGGATAGTTCCATGAAGGCCTTCAGAATTTCAAACGATTCATCTGCATTTACCAATCCGTCCGGTACAAATACAAATGGGAATGGCACTAATTTAAATTATCAGGGTACGTGGTCAGCCACTCAAATGGATTCTGTTTTTTATGCCAGTAACGCTTATGTGTATAATTTGTATCAAATATCTGAGCAGCCTCAGGGTTTTGGAACCTGGGGTAATACAGATAATTCAAGTTATTTTTCAAATTATCCTCAGACAACAATACAAATGAATCTTTCAAGCAGTTTCAGTATTGAATATACAAACGTTTACCTGGTATTTGAGGGCATTAACTCAGTAGTACTTGCTGATGCCAGTAGCTATTCCCCAAGCGGGATGTATTATTTGTACCAATATGCCCCTCTAGGCTTATCTTGTACTGTTGTAGCGATAACTCTGGTAAATGGTAAACTCTATTCATCCTTTGTTCCACTTACAATCGGTAAAAATTCAGTAGTGAATTTCAATCTTACCGAAACAACCAGTGCAGCTTTCAAAGCACAATTACAAGCTTTAAATTAGTTTTTGATAATTCTATCCCAGAGAGGGAGAAAGACGAACACTAATCGACAATATTCTAACGAACAGTATATTATACCATCAAAATCATTTCTCGTTTATGGGTGGCGGTGTGAATATTGTATCGTTGGGATAATTGCTATTCACCAGTAAGCATTTTTTCGTAAATTTGCCACCCATGATTACGAATAAAAAATTACGCAGGTATGCCTTATACTGCCTTGGAGGCATTGCAGGGTTTCTGATTATAATAACATCCATCCTCTTCTTATTTAAAAACGATATCGCACGCTTTGTTTTTAATAAAGCAAACGAGAGGTTTATACAGCAGTTCAAGACTGAATTGACCGTTGAATCCATTGTGGTACATGGCATTTCTGAAATAGAGTTGAAAAACTTTATTATAAAACCACAACAAGCCGATACCTTATTTGCTGCAAAAGAAATTCATGCCAGTATACGCTTATGGCCGCTTCTGAGAGGCAGACTGCGCCCGGATAAAGTAGCCATCAATCAGGCACGTATTCAATTAATCCGAAAAAACGGTGAAGATAACTTTTCCATTTTCTTCAAAACAAAAAGTACACAAGCCAAAACAATAACAGAAACAAATTACGCCCTGTTAGCCGATAAAATACTGGATGCTGTATTCGGAAAGATTCCTCGTGATTTGAACATTGAAGAACTCAATATTATTTGTCAATTAGATAAAGATATTGTACAGGCTTCCATTCCATATATTAAAATCAATAAGCATGTCATTGATGCTTCTATATCGTTAAGCGAACAACATCGCAGGAGCAATTTCAAGGCAAGCGGTAATATTGATGAAGGCAAAAGATATTTTGATGTATCTATTTCCAAAACAGATAAAGCCCGTATTCAATTACCCTTCCTCGAAAGTATCTTAGGAGCTAAGGCCGGTTTCAATCAGATTAAGGTATCCTTCTCTCAGGATGAACAGTCCAGCAATCAATTAAAAGCAACTGGCAAAGTATTGATTCGTGATGCCTATATTGATCAGGCTAAAATTGCACCGGAAGAAATTGATTTTGAAGAACTGGAATTGGATTATCATTTGACCATTGAGAAAAATGCACTGGCACTGGACAGTACCTCCGAAGTCTCATTGAATCATTTTAAAACATCTTTGTATGCTCGGTTTGAAAAAGATACTTCCCGAAAGGTACAATTTGGTCTATATGCACCCTGGTTCAAGGCACAGGACTTCTTTAACGCCTTACCTAAAGGATTATTTACCACGCTGAAAGGGATTCAAACACAAGGGAAACTGAACTATCGTTTAAAGCTGGATGTGGATATTGATTATCCGGATAGTATTCTGTTTATCTCAGACATCAAACAGGATCACTTTAAAATAATATCCTTCGGTGAAGCGGATCTTACAAAAATAAATAGCGATTTTATACTTCCGGTATATGATGATAATAGACTTGTTCGAAGCATCAATGTTTCTCCACAGAATCCGCATTATGTTCCATATAACGAGATACCGCAAAATGTTATTTATGCTGTTCTGACATCCGAAGATGGTGGATTCATGCATCACAGAGGATTTAACGAAGAAGCCTTTAAAAAATCCATCACGGCCAATATCAAAGCCAAACGATTTAAACGCGGTGGCAGTACCATATCCATGCAGCTGGTTAAGAATGTGTATCTGAATAAGAACAAAACGATCTCCCGTAAAGTAGAGGAAGTAATTCTGGTATGGCTGATCGAGAACCTTCGCTTGAGCAGTAAGGAACGTATGCTGGAAGTATATTTCAATATCATCGAATGGGGACCGGGTGTATACGGTATCGGTGAAGCCAGCACATTTTACTTCAACAAAAAACCGAATCAGATTCAGTGGAACGAAGCGATTTATCTGGCTTCGATCGTTCCGAGTCCTAAAAAGTTTGCGCGCAAATTCGACGAACAGGGAAATTTAAAACAAATGGATGGTTATTACCGATTACTCTCCGGTATTATGGTTCGTCGCGGACAAATGCCTGAATCGGTGAAAGATTCGTTGATAGCAAATGTAAAACTGAATGGTATCGCACAGGAATTTTTAAAAACGCCGAAGGATTCTATTCAGAAACTTTCCGCAGAAACAAATTTGAATGAGGAAGATGAGCTGGATTTGCTGGATGTGAAATAAAAAAAAGTATTTGATTACTAAGTATCCCTCCAAGGGTTTAAAACCCTTGGAGGGGTTTGTAGGTGGACACGACTATCCGTTTGGATTTTGTGTTTTGTTATTTGGGATTAATCCTACTTTGTCAAGTTGTTAAAAGTAATAAATTATTAGTAATGATATTGTTAATAGAGTTATCTTTATATAACCAATCAAAAGAAGCTGTCCTGAAAAAAGTCAGCTAAAAAAAATGTTTC
>Ga0302280_1000103_pt1 | contig 77406 bp, 72 predicted proteins | sample III_Fen_E1_1_FD_198771 | JGI IMG/M metagenome (GOLD analysis project Ga0302280, IMG submission 198771) | Peat permafrost microbial communities from Stordalen Mire near Abisko, Sweden - III_Fen_E1_1 | ecosystem: Environmental > Terrestrial > Soil > Wetlands > Permafrost | place: Sweden: Abisko... | reverse complement strand
TTAAAATAGCATATAATATGTATATAATTTGATTAGCTAACAGGACTTTGATTAATTAGGATACACATGATACACACAGCTTTTACTTTGATTCAGAAAAACGATAAATATTTGTTGATTATGGAGGGTGGTACACAAGCAATAAACCTCTGGTGCATGCCTGGCGGTCATGTGGATGAAGGCGAAACTTTAGAGTAAGCAGCAATCCGTGAGACGTTGGAAGAAGCCGGGGTTCATATTAAGTTAGGCGAAAAGATATTAACAAAAACAATGACAGGTCTGGAATATCAAGGTTCCATAGATGAAAATAATGATACAATAGAAGTTAACGTTTTTAAAGGCGAATATATCAGCGGTTATCCTCATACTGGTGAACAGGAATTAGACGTTAATTGGTTCACAAAAGAAGAAGTTAAAGCATTACCATTAAGACTCGAATTTTTAGTGGATATCATTTAAAAATTTCGTATGGATCAACATATTTTAATTTATTCGCACGGTTTCGGTGTTCGCAAGGATGACAACGGCTTATTAGACGATATTGCCAGTCATTTTCCTGAATTTAAATCAATTCTTTTTGATTACAATAAATTCGATGAGACACAGAATACTCTAACAATTGAACCATTAAGCGTACAGGCGAATATGCTTAATAACGTTATTGAAAAAGCTAAAGTGGATTATCCTGCGGCTCGTATAGATTTAATTTGCCATTCACAGGGTGCGACAGTTGTCGCACTTGCCAAATCGAAAGGCATTACAAAAACTATCTTCCTTGCGCCAGCTTTTGATATTAGTATCGAACGCAGACTACCACGCTACGCAAAAAAACCAGGTGCAGAAATTAATTTAGAAGGAATTTCCAAAGTTCCATCTTCAAATGGGTTGATTAGATTCATACCTGCTGAATATTGGAGCGAAATTAAAGATATAAATCCATTTGATCTATATAATTCTTTTGCTGAACAGACAGAGCTTATAATAGTAAAAGCAAACCAGGATCAAGTTGTACCATCTGCAGATTTGACAAAACTCAATCCAAAAATCAAAGTCATTTCAATTGATGGAAATCATGGTTTTAGTGGAGCTGATAGGTCAAAACTTATACAGACTATAAAAGACATTCTTGGTTAAAAGATTAATATTATAAATCATGGAAGAACCAACCCCACAATCTATAATTGGCAGATCACTAACAGAATTCCTTAAAGAGGTGAAACAGATTAACGCGGAAATTTCCAAGACAGAAGCTGACGATAAAAATAACATTCCTAAAAAAGATGAATAATATGGGAAATTTTGAATTTGGTCGAGCGGAAAAACCGCAAATGGATACAAGCGAAAATCAAGAGTTGGTTGAAGCCGAAAAGCGCGCAGAAACAATCTTGACCTCTATTGAAGATGCGTCCGAGTCTGCGGTTGAAGTGACAAGTCAAACAGTGAAAAAATTAGAGGCTAGCAATATTGGGCCTGAGAAGAAATCAAAATTAAGAAATAAGTTAGAAACAAGCTTAAAGAGATTATTCAGGATATTGTCTTTTGGCGCAGTGGTTTCAGTCGGTGCGGCTACAACTGATTTTGAGGCGACGAGATATTTTGTTCATACCGAAACGGGCAAAGAAGGTGATGCCGTGTACATACACCAAGACGCAGAGACGACTCATGTGATTAACATACTTTCAGGAAGAGAAGCTTTAAATGGCAAAGATAAGACAGGGTTGATCGTATCTGATGGAAAAGTATTGAGTCCTGCCCCTGGGACTTATGACCAGCAATTGTATAAAGCCTTATGGACTTTAGAGCAAGAATGTGGAAATCCAAAAATTAGATTCCAACGTGTTGGAGAATCTGGTGGCATAGTGCACTTGTTCGATCCAGGGACAAGTTTTTATGACGTACTAACCAATACAGTAATAATCCAATCCGGCAGTAATGATTACGCTATAAATAATTATATTGCTGAATTAGCACACGGAAAACAATTCAATGACAATCCATTAAAGTTTATCATTTTAGGGGCAACGGGTTATTTAAATACTTTTAAAAAAGCACTTGATTCAAAATCGAATAAAGCAGATGCAACTTTTGGCGAAAAGCTTGCGCAAAAGTATCATGATTTGTATGGACAAAAAGGATCTCTCGAAAATGATGCGCACTCTGTAATCCAACCCGAATTGTAATCCGAGCTCGACTCTATGATTCCTAAAAGAATTGTTCGTGAGCGCGAAGAAGAACAGCTACAGAATGACCTACGCAATGAATTATTAGCAGAAATTGATAAGTTGTATATAGAAAAAAATAAGGAAGAAAATGTCGCGCTTATTGAATATACAGAAAAATCTTTTAAAGCAAAGGATACGATGACGGATTCTTTGTTACGTGATGAATATATAAAAAAAGTACAAAAAATAAATAAAGAATTCCAAGAGAAAGAGACAGGGATTCAAGAGAAATTCCAAAAAGCAAACCCATAGGTTGCCCTATGGGTTTCGCGCAAATTGTAAGTGAATTTTTGGTTACATACAAAAATACGGATTGCGACTTGTGTTTTTTGTATGTAACCATAGCATCACAACTTCGCGTGAAATTCGAGAGCGGACTTAGTCATCTCCTCGTTAATTTTTTCGGCAGTACCAGAAAAAGCGTATGCGAACTTTCCGCTTGATTCAATTGCACTGCTCATCCAATATACCTCTCTGGCGCGTACATGATTAGGTTCGTCGCAGGAAGAGCACAAAGAGGCTCCGGTAAAAGCTATCTTGGCAAACGCAATTCCAAGATATTCGAGGTCTTTTTTTTCTGGCATGTTGTTATGCATGGGAACGTCGACATCAATGCATACGTGGCGTATTTTTTTTGCATGCAAGTCACACATCACAAAAATTCCATTTGCACCTAACATACCGCATTTCTCTCGAACATGTTCTGAGACCATCTCAAATGACTCGCTGAGTGATTTCACTACTCATCCTCCTGTGGTTTGTTCTCCTTTAATTCCTTAAGGGAGTTATGCTGTCCTATCTCTTAATACTGATAACTCAAAGTTTTATTACATAAAATACAGTATTGATCTTAAATATTTTTTAATCTGCTATAATTATATTAAAAATAATCATATATAATAACTGAAACATGAAATGGATTATACCGCTATCCCTATTGATAATATTTGAACTTATTGCCGACGTTTTTGCTAAGAGCTGGTCTTTGCATCAAAAGACAATCCTTGCCGTCTTCGCGCTCACTTCGTATCTTATCGCAAACTCTTTTTGGCTTTTTGCTTTAAAGAACGGATCCGGCTTAGCGAAAGGTGCTGTCATATTTTCCGTAGCCTCGGGAATCATCGCAGTTGGATTAGGTGTCATTTTATTCAAAGAGAGTCTAAACAAATTTCAATATTTCGGTTTAGCGTTAGGGATAATCGCTATTGTCTTATTATTTTGGAATGAATAATTCCGGACTTGGCCCCTTTTGACATAATACTCTAATAGTGTTATTTTCAAATGAAAACCTGTGCGGCAAAACAGGATCAAAGGGGGAGAAAAATGAAGTGGTTGAAGTGGCTGCTGAGGCATCTGCATTTAAGGAGATCAAAACCGAAAGTCGCTTATATTTGCGGACCTTTGACGGATCTCCCGTTAGAGGTCCAAATTGAAACGAAAATTCTTTACGAACTCCTTGGCAGTGTCTGCGGATGCGTACTGGATTTCTGTGGTTTTGTTCCTCATGAACATACGGATCCAATCAAACATGCGCACTTTACAGCTCAAGAAGTATATAAAAGAGATTTCGAGCAGGTCAGCAAAAGAACAAGTGTGCTCATCATCGTCGCGGTCGCTCCAAGTTGGGGTGGCGGAATGGAAGTGGCTTGGGCTCAGTCCGCAAATGTTCCGATTATCGTGATGATTCCAGCGGGAAAAAAGACTTCTCGTTTGTTGCGTGGAGGCCCAGGCATTCTCAACATCCTTGAGTATAAGGGTACGACTGATGCATGTAGGTTGCTTGCCGATGCCTTGAGGTATATGAGGTATAATCTCAACTAATATTTACCACTTCACAAAATCGAAATACTCCTCCGGGAATCCATTGGATTCTTTGGGGAGTATTTTGCTATTATACCAGTAGATGAAAACAGTAAATCATAAGAATTTTGTTAGGGCAGATGCTCCTTTGGAAAAATGGGAAAATTTTCGCATCTCTAACTTTAATTTTTCAGAAACAAAAAAAGACGGTATCTATATAGTTGATTCATTATTAGAGAATTGCGATTTAGCGAATACTCGTTGGGACAAGAGTTACTTTAAGAATGTGACTTTTTCCAAATGCAGGATGACGGGTTTCCATTCATCGGAAAGCAAATTTATAGACATTAAATTTATCGATTGCCAAATAAAGATCGCCAATTTGAATACTAGCAATTTTAAAAACGTAATCTTCAGACATTGTGTTTTGACCGATTCGGATTTTTATCGTTCAATCTTGAATAAGGTCTCTTTTCCTGATTCGGATTTATCCAGAACTTATTTTTCCCATACGCCATTAGCGGGAGTTGATTTTAGGACGGCGAACCTCTCCGCTTTAAAAATTGATATTAATGATTTAAAAGGTGCGACAATCGATTCCTCGCAATTAATCTATTTTGCCTGGATGCTCGGCGTAAAGATCGAAGATATAAAAGAAGAATAGTTTTTGTGTTAGAATAAAATATATAAAGGATAATAAACAAAATGGATTATAAAGGATTAAGCAGCAAGGAAGCACAGGATTTATTTGTTGAGTTCGGCCCAAACGAAGCGGTTCACAGCAAAAGAATCTCCGGCTTGTTAAGTTTTTTGCTGAGATTTAAGAATCCATTAGTTTTGATTTTAATTTTTGCGGCGATTATTTCCGCTTTTACTGGCGATTGGGTCGATTCTTCACTCATCGTTGGTATTGTAATGGTCAGTATTTTTTTGGATTTTATCAATACATACAGATCTCAAAAAGCGGCGGAATTACTCAAAGAAGAAGTTGCTGTTAATGCCGATGTCTCGCGTGATGGAGTATTCAAAGAAGTGAGGATACGCATGATTGTTCCTGGTGATGTCGTCAGGCTCACTCCTGGAGACATCATTCCAGCTGACGGCATAATTCTAGAAGCAAAAGATTTTTTTGTGAACGAAGCGGCTCTGACCGGCGAGTCTTTTCCTTTAGAAAAAACTCCTGATGTGGAAGTGATGATGGGTACGAGTGTAATGGCAGGTGAAGCTACGATGAAAGTCGTTTCTACCGGGGCAAAAACAAAATTCAGTGGTATAGCAAAATCTCTAACCGAAGCAGAAAACCCGACAGAGTTCGACAAAGGCATAAAAGATTTTAGCATCTTGATAATGAGGATTACTTTTATTTTGGTAATCTTCATCTTTTTTGTCATCGCTCTACTTAAACACGATGTACTCCAAGCGTTTTTGTTTGCCATGGCTTTGGCTGTCGGTCTGACTCCAGAGCTTTTACCGATGATCATTGCTTTGAACCTCTCTAAAGGTTCTTTGATAATGGCGAAAAAAGGAGTTATCGTAAAAAAACTTTCTTCCATACAAAATTTTGGAAACATGGATGTTCTTTGCACTGATAAAACTGGAACATTAACAGAAGATAGAATCGTTTTGGTTAGATACATAGATATAGATGGGGAAGTCTCCGAGAACGTCTATTTGAATGCTTACGTTTCTAGTAACTTTCGTACGGCATATAAAAATCCTTTGGATACGGCAATCAAGGAATACAAAAAAATCGACATCAAGGATTATACAAAAATCGATGAAATTCCATTTGATTACAAGCGGAAGCGCGATTCGATAGTCGTCGAGCATGAAGGTAAACGCTTTTTAGTGGCAAAGGGCGCGACCGATGAGATGCTTGATTCCTGCAAGTATTCTTTGAATTCTAAGAATATAATGAATGCGACTGACAAGAAAAAGATCGTATATTTATATGAGAGCCTCAGTGCTGATGGTTATCGGGTCTTGGCGATCGCTCGCAAAGATGACCTTACAGAAAAATCTGCTTATGATTCTGACGAAGAAACCGATATGATTTTTTTGGGATTCATGGCATTTTTGGATCCTGCCAAAAAAGATGTGACCGCTACTTTGAACAGGTTAGAGCAGTACGGCATAGAGATTAAGATATTGACCGGTGATAATGAATTTGTAACCAAAAAAATTGCTTCAGAGATACAGTTGAACGTAAAAGGCTTGGTACTTGGTGCTGATATTGAAAAGATGAATGATCAGGAATTAAGTGAAGTATTGGATCATACGACAATCTTTGCGCGTTTGAATCCTGACCAAAAGAAAAGAATTATTTTATCTCTACAGAAGAACGGTCATGTCGTTGGTTATATGGGGGATGGCATAAATGATGCGCCATCTTTGCGCGCGGCTGATGTGGGTATATCCGTCAATAACGCTGTTGATGTTGCCAAAGAAAGTGCTGATTTGATCTTGCTGAAAAAGAGCTTGGAGGATTTGGTTGAAGGTATTTTGCAAGGCAGAAGGATCTTTGCGAACACTCTCAAATATCTGATGATGGCTTTGAGCTCAAATTTTGGGAATATGTTTTCTATGGCAGGCGCATCTATATTCTTCACCTTTTTGCCGATGTTGCCGACACAGATTTTGTTCAACAATTTATTGTATGATGCTTCGCAGTTTGCTATCCCTTTGGATAATGTCGATGACGAATTCATATTGAAGCCGCGCAAATTGGATATGAAGTTCATCAAAAAGTTCATGTATGTATTCGGTTCAGCTAGCTCGATATTTGATTTGCTGACATTCCTGACTTTATATTTTGCTTTCCATTTTAGCGGAAGCGCCTTTCAGACCGGTTGGTTTATCGAATCGATTGCCACACAAACATTGGTCATATATGTAATCAGAACAAGATTAAAACCGTTCTCGCAGAGTTCACCAAGCAAAGCCTTGGTCTTCAGTACGCTTGGCGCGGTTCTTATCGGTTGGGTAATAATATACACACCATTAGCGAAGCTCTTTAGATTCACACCACTAGCACTTTTGCCAGTTTTGGCAATCATCTCAATCGTTTTGGTATATTTAGTCGTTGTTGAGCTTATCAAAAGACAATTCTATAAAAAGATTTCATTCTAACTCTTTCAATTTTGGCCGATTTCATCTGTAAAAAATAAGAAATGTCATTCGCCGTACTAAAAGTACGCCTCATGACATTTCTTATTTTTTCCAGCGAACTCGACTCAAAATTGAAAGAGCTAATGTCTCACTAATCATTTACCACCTAAAGAATTCTAATCTTCCCAATCGTTATAGTCATATATAAATAACCCAGTAAGTAAAAGTGGTACTCAAAGACCTTAGAAAGACTTAATCCCAATCAGTCTGCAGTATCAAAAGCAAAAGGTCTTTATACAGTCGTGTACGCGCAGGGGAGAACTTCTTATGCAGCTTGCGACGCCCTCGGAGCGTGGTGTTGCTGCATAAGAAGTCCTACCCGAGCAAGACACGACTGTATAAAGACCTAATATTAGTACTGCAGACTGATTGGGAGAGTAAACATTAGTAAGATTTAATCTTTATTTAATGTTGATTTGCTATAACTGTTATATGGATTTAATAGATACAAATAATAGTTTAGCAAAAAAGGTTAGGCGCAGGATTTTTGTGCTGTGTATTTTAGTTCTGCTCCTGCTTTTCCCTCAAAATATTTGGAAGGCTTCTGCTGACTCTACGGCTGGGACAATCGCTGATAGTACGACCTGCTCAACTTTTGCTACAAATGGCAATTATTATTTTGATGATTATGAAACCCATGATTATGTTAATGGATTTTTAGAACTGCATTTGAAAGTTAAAACGCCTTATAACGATGGTAGGACGTGGACTAGGACAGCCTTCTATCTTTATGATGCTAATTGCAATTCGATGTATCAGGAGACTTCTTATCTTCCGCACGTTGCTATTGATGCTGGTATTCAATTATACAGTGTGAGATTTACGAGTCAGACACATTATGATTTGTGGAACGATGAGAATAATACTAAAGAGGGATGTGATGCCTGTTCCAGAGATATAAACACACAACTAACCAATGGACAACCTGCTACCTCCGTAGCTTTTTATGCGACTATCGATGGCGAAAATTTTGTTCGGACTGACTCCTTTCCGATTTTACAGCCAGCACCGGCAAAAAATCCTGTGTTAATTATTCCTGGAATTTTAGGCAGCGAACTCTCATATAACAATCAAATCGAATGGCCTAATTTGGCGATGATGGCGGTGAGCGACGACGCATTCATGGATAATCTGCTTATGGATGATAGCGGAGAACCCTTGAATCAAATTTCTGTGGGGAATGTCATACAGAATCTGAATTATACAGTCGGCCAGTTTCATTACGCTGATGGCATGATAAATGCTCTGGAAAAGCAGGGATACGCAATGGATAAAAATATTTTTCTTTTCCCTTACGATTGGCGCAAGGATCCTAAGGATCTGCAATCTGACCTAAAGGCTGAAATTGATAAAATAATGAATTTAAATCCACAACAGAAAGTAGACGTCATCGCGCATAGCTATGGTGGATTAGTCTTAAAAAATTATATCAAGGCTACCTCTGATCTTAGGATAAACAAAATAATTTTTGTCGGTGTGCCGCATCTTGGAGCGCCAGAGGCGGCACATGCATTAATATTCGGAAGCGATCTAGGCATATCTATTCTTAGCGGCAAGGAAATATACAAGCTCGCGCAGAATATGCCGATGATTTACAATCTCTTGCCGAGCCAGGAATATTACAAACACAACGCCGGATTTTTTGATGACTTTACTGATTTAAAGAATCCGACTATAGCAGGTTATGATAGTTCAAAAAATATGCTGATAGATTTAGGTAAAAATTTAAAGCTATTGAATCAAGCCGAACTTTCGCATACTGACGATTTAGATAACATGGATTATTCTAAATTGCCATATCATGTATATAACATCACCGGCTGCGGAGAATTCACATTGAAGACAATAAACAAAATGTATACCGCCGATCCGACCTTTGCTTATAGGGCACTCCATGGGCCAAAGTATCGGATAGAAGGCGATAGTGGTGACGGTGTGGTTACTGTCGGTAGTTCGCAGTTCTCGCAAGGCACGCAATATTACATATCAGGCATAGGCCACTCGCAATTATTATCAGATAGCAACAGCGCTTCGGCGTTAACCAGTATACTTTCAGGCAATGCGCCTGTGGGTCTTGGTAGTTTTGCCGATACGGCTTGTTCGATCTCCGGAAAGCTTTTGAGTTTTTCTAGCGATGTAAATGTTACTATAAAAGATCATGCAACTGGCAATGTTCTTAAACCAAGATTGGATTACAGCGTTATAGATACAGGAGGAGACCAAAATATATTCATACCTAGTTCAAAGCTATCGACTTATGAGGTCCAAGTTACAGAAGAGGATGAGTTTGCTCAATCTCCGGATGTCCATGAAAACATTTCTGTAAAAAATATAAATACCCAAAACAAACCAAGTACGACTTACAACTACAACGATGTGAATATCGGTACTGCAAGTTTGAACATGAATTTCCCTAATGACGCTTCTGGAGATCAAACTTTGACTGATATTGGCAGCGGTGGCGATGCAAACAACATCCCGCCATCTCAGGAGCTCGATGGATCATATAATCAAACAAGTGGTAGTACGACCACTACTTCTACGGGCAACGATAGTGGGTCATCTGCCGCAACAACTACGACCAGTAGTTCTACAACTGAATCCAGCACACCAAATCCCTCTACAACAACTACGACTACAACAGCCCAAACTAATTCGCCAACAAATCAGCAATCCACTACGCCAAATTTGGACCTACCCGCTAGTCAAAATAATGAAGATGCACAAAATACAAATCCACAAAACCAAACATCTATTTCCATGCCGTCATCGTCTGAAGAGCAGCCCACAGATACCGTTCCGCAAAATGCAGGTCCTGATACTAATAATGATTCTACGGTAGAAACTCAACCAGAAACATCCGTTGGCAATGACGCAGGAAAGCCTCAAGATATAAACATAAATCTGAATTTTCCTAAACAAAATTCAGATTTGTCAACTTTAAATGAACAAGATAAGACTGCTCGACCGCAGATAATTCAGACTATAAACGAAGGTAGTAATGGATCAGGTTTATGGCAGACAGTTGGAGACGTTCTCAAGTTAATCATTAATTCTTTTTTCTGATATACTTAGACAAAAGAAAATTAATGTAAGGAGAGTCATGAGCTATGGGTATCTCATTAAAAAACCCTATTTTGATTTCGGTTTCCCAACAACGAAAGATGGCGATCGAGCACACTACAATGAGAATTATTTCGATACTGTCTTTCGTAAGCTACTGGTTTATGATCAAGGTTTCGATGACAATTGGGAACATGTCATAGATGAAGCAGGTCTGATATTAAACAATGAAGACCAGGCTTTTAGTTCGGCAATTAGCGCGGAGTATCTAGCTTTCTTAAGAGCCAATTCTTATTTAGGAAAATGGCAGAAGATCAAGCAAGACAATAATTTCCTGATAAAAAAGGAAGAGCAGCGCAGAAACAAAGAAAATCCATATCACAATTTGAGACCTAAAGAATTCGGTTCTTGGGAAAAACTGCCAGAAGCAGACAAGGCTTATAAAAATCGTCCTTGGCAGTTTGAGCTAATATATAAGGATATAAATTATTTTTGTTTGAAAATATTATCCTTTCTTAAAGATTTAGAAAAAGGACACACTGAAGACAGAGATATCATAAGAGTGAGGATAAATAGTATTCTTGCCGCTGAAAAAATAATTTACGCTTTGGATTCCATCGGTAACAGGGGAGACTATCTAGAAGGTGCGACAAATATCATAGATATAAAATTGGGGCTTGATGGTCTAAAATCTTCAGAAGTATTTTTGGATCGCGTCATCGAATCTTTACATAAGATCAAATGGTACTTTGAAGATCAGTCAGCGGTTTCTGAACCGACCAGCTCGTTTATTGCTTTCGCTTCGCAGATATCTGACGCGCTCAGGAAAAGAATAAAAGATAATGAACGTCGATTGGTTATGTTCATGAATATGGAAAAGGACTCTTTTTAAAAATAAGACGATGCAACAGGATATAGGCAAAAAGAACAAAAAAGAATATTACGTATTGTGTCAAAATATGAGAAGCTTATTCAACGTCGGCTCTGTATTTCGGACCGCTGATTGCTTTGCGGCGGACAAAGTCTACCTTACTGGCATAACTGGCAGACCGCCGAGAAAAGAAATTTCTAAGGTTGCCCTAGGGGCAGATGAATATCTGCCTTGGGAATACCACAAGCAGCCCTTGAGATTGATTAAAAAACTCAAAAAGCAAGGAGTGCGTATTGTCGCATTAGAGCAAGCTCCGGGACGTTCAATAAACTTGAATGATTATAAACCGACTTTTCCATCCGTCATCGTTCTTGGTTATGAAGTCAGCGGTTTGCCAAAGAGTATATTAGACGAATGCGATGACATCGTCGAAATGCCTATGCATGGACACAAAGAAAGTTTGAATGTTGCTTCTGCCTTTGCAATCGCAGCTAATCATTTTGCCTCTTATAAATTCAAATAAATGGATTTAGGTAGGACCTAGAAGCGCACAATATTATAGAGTGGATAACTTTATCAACAGTTATTCCTAATTAAAAAAACAAACGGCTAAAATAAGCCGTTTGTTTTTTATTCTTATTAATTCACACCATATATTGTGGTTAAAAACGTCTTTTGACCTATGGGATTAAGTGGTTTATACTTATTTTGTAGTGGAAAAAAGTGGAAAAAAGTGGGTTCAAATGGTATAATGATTTTAGGTTCCTTCAGTTATTTATTTTATAGAGAATAATCAATGTTCATAGGCGAATATAGCGCAACTTTAGATGAAAAAGGTAGGGTTTCGATCCCTTCCAAGTTTCGTCAGGAGCTTAAAGGCAAAGCTATAGTCACACGCGGCTTGGACAACTCTTTATTCCTTTATACAGAAGCTGAATGGCTGAAAGTAGCGGAAAAACTTTCTGCTCTGCCTTTTTCCAAATCCAATACCAGAGCTTTTTCCAGATTGATGTTGGCTGGTGCTATGGATTGCGAGATAGATAAGAATGGCAGAATAATTCTTCCTGAATATCTGAGAACCTTCGCGAAGATGAAAAAGAAAGTAGTCATAGCCGGGTTATACAGCCGTTTGGAAATATGGGGTGAAGAACTCTGGCATAAATATAAGACAGAAACAGAAAAAGACAGCAATAAGATAGCCGAGCAATTAGGCGAGCTTGGCGTCTAACTGGATTGAATATGGAATATCGCCACACACCCGTTCTTTTAAATGAAGTTTTGGAATATCTTGATCCGCAATCTGGTGAGGTTATTGTCGACGGTACATTAGGTGCCGGCGGACACGCTATCGCACTGGCTGAAAGAATCGGTCCAAAAGGAAAAATTATCGGTATAGATTTGGATCCGGCGGCTCTTGCTAAGGCCGAGCAATCATATCTCGACAGCGGCAACAGCGCCTGGCACAAATTTATCCGCGGTAATTATAAAGATATCTCAAAGATCGCAGAAGATTCAAAAATATCTTCAGTCGATAAGATTCTTGTCGATGTGGGTATTTCCAGTTATGACCTAGAAGGTTCGGAAAGAGGTTTTTCTTTCCAGAAAGATGAGCGTTTGGACATGCGCTTTGATCCGGACAAACAAAATGGCTATGGAGGCAGTCCTAGAGATGCTTCATATTTGATTAATACGCTAGACCAAACCGAGTTAGAAAGAATATTCAAGGAATACGGAGAAGATAAATTTAGCAGACAGATTGCTATGGCTATAGTTAGACATAGAAGAGAGAACTCAGCCATAGGTACGACCACGGAGTTGCTGAATATCATAAAAGAAGCTTTACCAATATCGGTCAGGTTCAAATCAGCCGACTCTGCCAGAAGAATATTCCAAGCCTTAAGGATAGAAGTAAATGAAGAGTTGGATAATCTAAAAAGTTTCTTACCCGAAGCGTTTACACTTTTAAAGCCTGGAGGACGCCTGGCGGTGATAAGCTTTCACTCATTAGAAGATAGGATGGTCAAGAATTTTTTTAAGGAACTTACAAAAGGTTGTATATGTCCGATTGACTTTCCGATATGCCAGTGTGGTAAAAAACCCTTAGCTCATATTCTTACTAAAAAAATCGTAATAGCTACGGAAAAAGAGATAGCAGAGAATCCTCGCAGCAAACCAGCAAAGTTAAGAGTCATACAAAAGATATAAAAACAAAAATAGATAGCAGAACATTAAGAAAATAAACAAAAAACAAAAATGGGTAAAAATTTCATGCTGGCACTGTTGTTGCCACAATATCAATCAGAGAGAGATACACGTAAGGCAGTCGCAATTGGAACACAAGAACCTATCAGTACATGGCAGGGATTGATCGTCGTTTCATTGGTTGCTGCCACAGGCATCTACTATTTAGTGATGGCTAACGCAACTGCTACGGCTGGTTATGCCTTTAAACAGATACAAGGAAAAATTACCGATCTTGATAAGCAATACAAAGAGCTTCAGGTAAAGGTTGTAGAAACGCAATCAATTAGTAGTGTGCAAGCTGATCCATTAGTCGCGAATATGGTCCAGGTTTCTTCGGTGGCATATTTACAGCCTAATCAAGGTAACCTAGCTGCTAACACGCGTTAAATTTTTCTGGCTCAATTTTTGTGATTGGGATATAATAAAAAAAATGAATGGCCAGATAAAGAAACAAAATAAAGATACGGCAAAACCGACAAAAGATTTTGCAGAGATTTTTAAGAGGCGCTTGACGGTCTATTCCGTTATCGCTCTTATTTTTATGCTTTGCATAATTCTCAGGCTTTATCAGTTGTCTATTTATAAACATCAAATGTATCTGACTTTGGCGGCTACTCAAAGAGGGCATGGTCAACAGCTTTTAGCTTCAAGAGGAGACATCCTAGTCTCTGATTTATACTCGGAAAAACCGTATTCTGTTGCGACAAACGTTAATAAGAATATGGTCTACATTGTTCCTTCGGCGATCGGGAATGCGGCCCAAGAATCAAAACAGTTAGCTACAATTTTAAGCTTGGATCCTGCTACTGTTTTAGCGCAGATGACCCAGCAGACCAAGAGTTATGTTCCAATAGTCCATGGGTTGAGCGACACTCAATCGACGGCAGTACAGCAAGCGGCTATGCCTGGAGTTTATTTGAGCCCAGAAGGAACGCGTGTATATCCGGAAAATAATTTTTTGAGTCAGGTGCTTGGTTATGTCAGTTTTACGAACAAGAGTGGTGATAAAAAAGTCGGTAGGTATGGATTGGAATCTTTTTATCAGGACAAGCTTGTAGGCAAGGACGGATTGTTGTCGCCGGCCGTAAACGGAATTAGCGGACTAGTGATTGGCGGAGAAAATTATCAACCGGCAGTCAACGGTTCGGATTTGCTTTTGACTATCGATAGATCTATTCAATATCAAGTAGAAAGCATCTTGCAAAAAACTGTTCATGAACATGGCGCGGATTCAGGCACAGTAATAGTTGCCGATCCAAAGACTGGTGCGATTTTAGCCATGGCAAATTATCCTGATTTTGATCCGAATAATTATAATACTGTCACCGATCAATCTGTCTTTAGCAATTCAGCGACCATGGGTAACTATGAGCCAGGCTCAACGTTTAAAGCCATTACCATGTCCGCGGGCTTGGATAGCAATACGGTTACGCCACAGACGACATACGACGATACTGGGGCTGTAAACATTGATGGAAAAGTTATAAAAAATGCTGAAGGGAACGGCAATGGTGTTCAGAACATGACTCAAGTGATTGATAAATCTTTAAATACGGGCGCAATTTTTGTCGAGAACAAAATGGGTAATAATATTTTTGCGCAATACGTAAAAAAATTCGGTTTCGGGCAAGCGACTAATATAGACCTTGCCGAAAGCACAGGACAAATCAACAATATACAACCAACAAGCCCACAAATAAATTTTGATACCGCCTCTTTCGGTCAGGGAATTACTGTAACTCCAATACAGATGGTAGATGCATATATGGCAATCGCTAATAAAGGCGTAATGATGCAGCCTTACGTGGTTGATTCGATTATTAATTCGGATGGCACTGCGCAAAAAACTCAGCAGAAAGAAATATCTCAACCGATTTTAGCATCTACTGCAAAAGAAATGACGGATATGCTTATTGATGATGTAGAGAATGGTTTTGGCAAGCAAGCCGGAGTATCAGGTTATTATGTAGCGGGGAAAACTGGTACGGCCCAAGTTTCGGTAAACGGTCATTATTTGGACAATGACAACATTGGTTCATTCATAGGCTTCGCTCCTGCTGATGATCCAAAGTTTGTTATAGCCGTGATTATAAATCATCCTAGAGATGTTAAATTCGCCGAAGTCACTGCCGCTCCGGCATTCCACGATATTGCCGCTTTCATGCTAAATTATTATCAGATACCTCCAAACAGAAAATAACTTTTTTAAAGAATAAAAATGAAAAAGCAACTGCAAAACTTGTTAGCTGGAATTAGCGCAAAGGTTTTAAAGAAATATCAACCTTTGGTCATAGGTATAACCGGAAGCGTCGGCAAGACTTCGGCAAAAGAGGCGGTCTATGCGGCAGTCTCTGGCACATATAAAACCAAAACGAACATCAAAAATTATAATAATGAATTCGGCGTGCCTTTGACCATATTGCAATCGGAGGCGCCCGGAAAAAATATTTTCAAGTGGGCAGCACTTTTGTATAAGGCAAAACATATTTTATACGATGGGATAGAATATCCAAAAGTTCTCGTTCTGGAATTAGGGGTTGATCGTCCAGGGGATATGGATTATTTGGCGGATTTGGTTCAGCCGAAGATTGCGATCATCACTGCCATAGGACAATCGCATATAGAATTCTTTGGTTCAGAGCAATCCATATTAAATGAAAAGAAAAAGATTTTAAAATATCTAGGCTCTGGTGGAACGGCGATTATTAATTACGATAACCGCATGCTGCGCGGCTTGATCCCAGAAGTGCATTCAAAGATTATTACTTATGGTTTTGATCCTGGCGCGGAAGTAAGGGCCGAGTCGATAAACACAAGTTTTGAAAAAGGGGATCATGGTACATCGTTTGCCCTAGTTTATGCTCATCATAGACACCCAGTATTTTTGAGAGGTGTGTTAGGTAATGGACACGTGCTCGCATATCTCGCTGGCATATCTGCTGCTCTAGCCTTAGGTATAAGTATGGAGGAAGCCGTAGATAGTCTCTCTAAATACAACGCTCAGCCAGGGCGCATGCGCATACTTGCTGGAGCCGACGATAGTATTATTATTGACGACACATATAATTCTTCCCCTCAGGCGGTAAAGATGGCATTGAAGGAACTAAAACAATTTCCTGAAAAGAAAAAGATTTTGATTCTAGGGGACATGTTGGAACTTGGAGCCTATTCTCGCAAGGAACATATTGATTTGGCAGAAGAAGTTAGTAATTTACAGCCTGCAAAAATCGTTTTGATAGGTAAAGAGATGTCAGCCTTGGCCGCGCAAATAATGAAGATGGGTTATCCAAAAGAACATTTGTTTTACTTCAAAAATATATCTGAAGCGGTAAATGATGTTAAAAAAATTGTCGAACCAAAAGTTCTGTACTTTGTAAAAGGTTCACAGGGTATGAGAATGGAGCACATGGTAAAAGAATTGCTGCTTGATAAGAGTTCCGCAAAAGAGTTGTTAGCCAGACAAAATAAAGAGTGGCTGAAAAAGGGCTTTATATAATTTTTACTGACCCATTCATGTGCCCACGACGCTTGAAATATATGGCTTAAGATGCTAATATATTTCGGCTATGGCGTTATCGTCTAATGGTTAGGACAGGTGGTTCTCATCCACCAAATCGGGGTTCGATTCCCCGTAGCGCTACCAATGTTGAATTCTGTTCTAAAATGTATTGTTTAGTGTTGAAAAGACTGGTTAGAGTTGGGGTTGCAAATGTCGGATTAGTGAACACTGGATTTTTCTTAAAAATCAAACCCTGTAATTTAACTCTCTTAGTGTAATCAGATTTAGCCCAGTAGGTTGAAATTTGACGTATAAAGGTGATTACAAAGTCTAGTGCTTCTTGTATATCAAAATCTTCCATAATCGTGTCTTGAAGCAATAACTGGGTATCAGTTATTTTTTGTTTTATTAAATCAAACTCTTCTTTGAAGTCATCATCAGAAATCAGCTGTTTTTTAGCCAAAGATAGAATTTGAGTTTTCTCTGTTTGGAGTTCTGAAAGTTGTTTTTCTAAATCCTGATTCTTTTTGTTTATATTGATATATTGATTAGTCCAATAATCTAAAACTTTCTTTTTAAAATTAGTAAGATTTTCTTCTGTTGGAGTAATATCTTCTAGAAGTTTAATAAACTGTGCTTCTAGCTTATCTTTGTTAAAAGATTTTCTAGTTGGGCATTGTTTGTTATAGCAACGATAGTAAGCGTATCTGCCACCAAGTTTTCCTGTTGAAAATCCAGCTGTAAGAGGTTTTAGACAATCGCCACAGAGCGCATAATTTCTTAAAGCAAAATCAGAAGTAATACTTAAAGACGGAACACTCTTTTTATTCCTTAAAAGTTTTTGATTTTTATAATATGTCAGTTCTGTTATTAGTGGTTCATGTGAGCCTTGATATTCTTTACCCTTAATAACCATAATTCCTGTATAGAATTTGCTCGTAAGTATCTTATTAACCATTTGAAAAGATAAGGGATTACCCTCACGAGTTTTAAATCCTTGTTTATTTAGTGTTTGCCTTAGTTCTTCCTGCGTGTAGATACCTTTAGAAAAGGCTTCTAGTAAATATTTTATTTGTTTAGCTCTATCTGGGTCTAGAATGATTTTCTTGTTACCTTGTAAATCTGTTGTATTTAAGTAACCAATTTTAGCTCTATGTGGAAATCTGCCAGAGTTAAGACACTGTATCATTCCATCTTTAGTTCTTTCGCTTCTCATATCGTTATCAAGTTGAGCAAATGTAGCCATGATGTTACCGACTGCTTTACCAAATGGAGTTTCGTCAATTGTTTCAGTGGCAGATATCAGTTGTACTTTGTATTTCTTTAAGTCAGTAACTATATTTGCATAATCATTTACATTTCTAGAAAGTCGGTCAACTTTGTAGACGATAACAAAACTAACATTGTTGTTTTTGTTAGCACAATATTTTAATAATTCTTTAAGTTCTGCACGATTAGCAGTCTTAGCAGATACTCCATCATCTGAAAAGAATTTAACGATATTTATATTATGTTTTTCCGCGCATTTAATACAGGTTTCCTTTTGATTTTCCAAACTAAAACCATGTTCTGCTTGTTCAGTAGTTGATACCCTATAATAGATTATGCCTTTAAGTTGATTCATAGTTTAATATTATACACCATTCTTTTTTCCATTCAACTTTTCTTCAAGCCAAAACTCAAAAGCAAGTTCTATAAGCTTGTTTTCTAAGTCGTCTAATTCTTCCAGTTCCTCGCTAGTCATCTTTAACCCCCAAGATTTTCCGAGCAAGTAAAATTGTGTCTTTAGGAAGATTTTCTAACACTAAATCAATATCAACTGAATCATCATAATTTAAGATAGTTGTATGTATTTCACCAAGCTCTTCTGTAACTTTGTTAAATTCTTTAGTTTCTTGCGGAGTGGGTAGTGCAGTAACTAATTCCTTAATAACTTCTTGATCATTTATTTTCTTTGGTTTGATTAAACCTTTGGAACATAAAAATCTTCTGCGATTTTTGATGTGATTAAGGTTTAATTCTTTCTGAATATATTTTGTTAAATATCTTGAAGCTGATTGAGTATTATTTACGACTTTACCGAAAACAAAACCTTGCCCCCAACACTTATCCATAAAGCTATGAATAGCAGGAATATATGGCAGATTAAAAAACAGAACATGATAATGAATAGCACCTCTGGCTTGATATTCATAAACCGCTACATACTTAACTTTTGTATCAATAAAATATCCTAATCGCTTTATGAAGTTTCTAAAAAATCTGTGAGCTATATCTAAATCCTGAATATTATCGGCAAACGTAAAAGTTAAAAACAACAAAGGAATAACCAACCCTTTTATATTTAAGTACTGTCCCGCATTGGCGGTTATTAAATCAGTTAATCTTTGTTTTGATTTATAAACACTTTTACCCTCATCAAGTAACCCTTTTTCTTTACGCTGAACAGAGGTACTTCTTTTCTTGCCCTGATTACCCCAAAGATAAGGTTTGGCAAATTCGGTAATCCGCACAGAGTGCTTGAAAACCACTGCTTTAAGGTTTGAAATTTTAGAGGTATTTTTCGCCATAAGTTTACATATATTCAAGTGATACAGAACACCAGTGCGGGCGGTGGCGCTTTCAGCGCCTTGCCGCACCGCACACCCAAACCCACTACGGCGATATCTTTCGCCTGTATGCCTCAAAGGCATAGACACAAGCTCGTTACTCTCGCACCTTTGTAGATGGAATTGAACGACAAAAAACCTGTGCTATTAAACACAGGTTAACTAAATCACAAAGTTTGGACTAAGAATTATGTGTACTACAGTTCTTTTCTTCTTTTTTCTTCAATGGATATTATCTTTCCGATAGTTCCAACATCATAATATTCATTCCAGACTTCTTTTATAATTCTGGCTATTTCTTTTCTAGGATTATCTCTAAGTTCATAAATATATTCATTACGAGCAGCAATTTCAGAATCCTTGCTTTTGAATTTACCCATTTTAGATTTAGGATTTATATACTTTTCTTGTAATGGTTTTATTGTTTTATCAAATTGTTTGTCTACGTAATCAAGTAAATCTCTTTTGGTTACATAAGGACTGAATTTAATAGCTAAGGGATAGATTAAATCTTCTTGAGCTTGATATAGTCTAGTATCTTTTGTTGGTAATTTCTGAGGAAGTTCAAAAGCTTTAATTAAACCTAAGGACTGTCCAAAGTCTAAAGTTTTATCAACTTCAAAATAATAGCTTAGCTCTAAACCATAAAAGACGTAGTACCAAATTGGAACATAGAAGCCTAGAGGTAATTCAAATCTTTTCAGCAGACTGAGAGTATCCTGCTTCATTTCTGGACTTTGAAAACTCTCAATTTCAAAAGGATTTGGAAAGTTATCTAAAGCATCAAAATCAACAACCAATTTATCGTCAAAGTCTAAAACCCATTGATCCTTATCAGGAAAATACTTTCTTTGTATTTCTAAAACAGCTTCTTTGAAACTATCTTGAATACAGACTTCCTTAAAATATTCTAAGGCTTTTTGATAGTCTTGAGTTGGTTTTTTAGGCTTTGGTTCTGACATGGCTAAATAATACACCTAAATTAATATGTTTAAAAACCTCACAAATATGCGAATAAAAATGCTATTGACGAACGTTTGTCGTTTGTATATTATACATATGAAAGTCGCCTGCGCCTCTTAACCGAGTGTGCAGGTTTTTCATTTGTGATATAGTTTAGGCATATGGAAAAAGTTGATATATTTATTGATGCAGGGAATTTCTATCATACAGTCTTAAAAAAACTTAACTGTCATGAAGCGGATTTTGACTTTGAAAAATTTGTTGAATTCTTAAAAGGCGACAGCAGAGAAATAGCTACTTGTGGCAAAAGATATTATGTTGGTACGGTTAGAGAAAAAATGAATGGTCATGAGAGTAAACAAGCTATGGTTAATCAAACCACGCTTTTCAGTAATTTAATGAAAACTAGGTGGATGATTAAAACAAGTAAGCTTAGAACGCGCTTAGAGAAAATAAAGGTTGATGATAGAATGCAGGACTACAAAAAGATTTTACAAGCAGGCGTAACAGAAATAATCTATGAGCGTTCTAGAGAAAAAGGTATTGATGTAAAATTAGCTACCGATTTGATTGTCGGTGCAGTAGATAACACTTATGATACTGCTATTGTTGTAAGTTCTGACGCAGATTTAATTCCAGCTATTCAGTGGGTTAGAGGTCGTATGAAAAAGAAAATAGAGTATATTGGTTTCTCTATTGCTCATAGTGAGGGCTTTGATGCAACAAGACCTACTAATTCCTTAATATATAATTCTGACGTTCAGAGAGTCCTATCTGCAAATGATATTAAAGCCTTTATTAAATCCAAATTATTTTAATAAAAACATCAATAATGAAAATTACTTATTTTGGTCTGTCATCTTTTTTAATAGAAAACGATAAAGGTTATAGAGTTCTTGTTGACCCATTTAATGATTCTCCTGAATGGACCTTAGGTCCATCTTTTCCAAGAGAATATAATGGTCAACCTTTTGGAGCAAACTTGGTTTTGATGAGTGAACCAGATGCTGACCATTCTTACACACCTGGAGATTGGTTAGAAAAAGCTCCAAAGACTAAACCAAATAGCGAACCATTCCCAAATTTGAATTTAAAAGGGACGGTTGTTTACGAACATAATGGAGATTTAAATATTGCTTGGCATTACACAGTCGATGGAATTTGTTTAGCTCATTTTGCTGATAACGCTCATTTATTAACCGAAGCGCAACTTGCAGAAATAAGCCAACCCGATGTCATCTTTATTTCTCCACCAAAAGCCTCGTCTGAAAATACAGATGCTCTCGATATTGTCAGAGAAAATATTAAGAAACTAAACCCAAAAATAATCATTTGGGCACACCATATCGCACCTGTTGATTTACCAACAAGTGAAGATCCTCAAGTCCTTAGAGAATATTTTGCAGAATACTTTACCAAGCGTGCAAATACGAACAAAAATTATAAGGATTCACAAAGCTTTATATCACTCTGTTATGTTTATGAAAATGCTCTTTTGTTGAATAAAGAGTATAACGGAGAAATTTTGGATATACCGAGCATTGAGATAGGCTCGGAATCGTTACCAGACAAGCCAAAAAGTTATCTATTTAGAAATATGTACTCTGGTTCAAATAGATAATTAATTAGTTTTTTATTCAGTCTTCAAAGTTTCGTCTGTTTGTTGTGCGCTCATAGCTTTTACTTGTTCGTGCTCAATAAACTTTGGCCATAATAAATTGCCGTGTATATCGTAAATAGGTATATATAGTTCCTTATGCTCTCCGAAAATCTTTTTCATTACTTTTATAATCGCTTCTATTTTCTTTTGTATTTCAGTACTTCCATTTTCTCCATTCTCTATCTTTAAGCAAATTCCTTTAAAAAATCTCGGAGCTACTCTGGAGAATAGTACGAAGCCATCGTCATCATGTACCGCAATCATTTCATATTTAAATTCTTCGCGTAACTCAGCTGGTAATTTTGCAAGATATCGTTGATATTCTTGCTCCTCTGAACTCTTACGCCACATATTAATTGGTTGAGCGGCATCTGACTGATGTTGGGTAGTATAAGTTTTTGTTTTACCCTGCTTTTTATGTGCATTTTGTATATATTCTTTAAATGCCGTGGCGTCAAATATAATTGTTGCGGAATTCTCAGAATTTTTAACCCAATAAGAATCTTCCATTCTTGTTATATTAGAATATGCCGACCTACTATCCCTTCCGATTATATTAAAAAACAATGGAGTGTATTTTCTTTGGCGAACATTTTTCGTCCATTCTTCAGTATCGCCTCGTTCGCCATTATAATGCCAACCTAGTAAACCATTTTCCAAGGCCGATTGGATAGATTCGTCAGAACTAGACCTACTTCCTTGCGAATGATCTAGTCCAATAACATGAAAAGCTGTTCCTACTTCGTTTATGTCCTGTATTTTATCCATTACTACTTTTAAAGTATCGGGACTTATTTCTACAGTTTCACTGTTTTCAATTTGCTTGATGAATTCTTCTGGTATTTCTCTTTCAGGCATAATATTATTGTTTAATATAATTATTCCTCAATAATCACTTTATATGTTGTTCTTAATCCAATCCAGTAATCAATATCTTTTTTAACAATAAAACTTTTTTTAATTAATAATGCTTCAATCTTTTTTCTTATAATCATAAGATCATCAAAAATTGCTGACATATTTTTCTTTTTGATTATATTCTCAATTTGTTCAGCAATAACAACCCCATTTTTACCTAAAGACCTTAAATCGTTCACTAGATGTTTATCCGAATGAGGATATTTTTTATTGGCTAAAATAAAACTAAGCATAAATAGCCTGAGAACTTTTAACTTTACTACTTCTGTATAATATAGATTTTTTCGTTTAGATGCTGTTTGATATCTATCAAAAATCAAAAAAGTAGATTCAGAAAATAACCAATTCATCTTTTCTTTTAGGATTTTGTCTGGATACCAAGCATATTTAATTTGTAGTTTCTCAAATTTATGAGATGGATCATAAATTATTATAGCTTGAGAGATTTCACCTAAAAGCCAGTCTTTATTCCAAGAACTTAATTCTTCTTCAAGTTTTTGCAAAGAGTACATATTACCACCATGAATTTCTATCGGCTTTTTTAAAGGAACCTTATTCTTATCTCTAAATGCATCTACAATCAAGAACTTCTTTTCTTTTCGTTCTTCTTCGTTATAAAAAACTATAGATAAATCTATATCGCTTTCTTTATCACATTTTCCATGAGATACAGAACCAGTAACAATTATTGAAACCTTGTCTTTCAAGTCTGGAAATACAGTAAAAAAGTCCTCATCAACAAACTTTTTTATAAGCTTTGTGATTTCTGCTTTAGATTTTTTATAGTAATCCTTAAATACTAATTCTGTATTCATATTTGTTATTTGATTTTAATTTCTATCTACAGTATACAATTTTGCGAAATAAATATGAAATTGCCCCATTTCTCGTATAAAATTGTTCAAAAAATCGTTATGTTCGGCTACCAAATAATAATACCCACCTTGAAGGTGGGTATTATTATTTGGTAGCTTTATTGGGTAATCGAACGAAGTTCGAACCGACCTTCTATATTTTGTTTTGCGAGCTTCAGCACGAAGAAAAACATAGAGGGAGTGCCGCGAGAGAAACGAGCGGCCCCGTAGCAGTGATATCTAATAGTTAGCAGAGGTACCGAGATAATCCTAGTGGATTGAACTCCTTATTTCTGCGGATGGTAGGGGAAATGGTTAATAGCTAAAACAAAGATTTTTTGATACTATTTATTTATGCAAACATTATCTGGTAAAGAAATTTCAAAAATTGGCATTGGTAGCTACGGTATCGGCGGTCGGGGGCATCGTGATATGCTCATTACAGAAAAAGACAGTGATGAGAAATATATTGATGCATTAATTTATACTTTACAAAAAGGCATTAACTTCACAGAGATATCATTGGGGTATGGGCATGGTCAAGCATTAGAGCTATTTAAAAGAGCTCTAGATAAAAGTAATATAGATAGAAGAGATCTTTTTTTAACGCACTCCCTATACCCAAGAGATCTAGCCACAACCGATATTATCGATAAAGACGTTTCAAGTTTCTATAAGATAATGGATACGGATTATACTGACTCAGTATTAGTCACACAATCCTTAATATTAAAATTTGGTGAAAATTACATATATTCCTTATTAAATAAACTTTTGCAGACCAAGAAAACGAGGTTCATTAGTTTATCCAATGCAGGAATTGAAACCATTAATAATTTCAAAAAGGAGTTTGGGGATAAATTTATAGCACACGAAGGGCATCTTAGTTTTGAAGTCAGGGCTTTACAAGAAAAAGGTATTTTAGGAATCTGCGATAATTTAAGTGTTAAAAATATTATTTGGAGACCACTACGCAGAGGCAAAACCCTGGATCATAACTGGCCGTTGCTTATAGAACTTGCTAATAAATATAACAAGACTCAATCACAAATAATTCTAAATTGGATGTGCAAACTCGGTTATTATCCAATGGTGTTATCAATAGACAAAGAACATATTGACGATAATATTAAATCAACAGATTTCGTAATGTCTGATTCTGATTATCAACAAATTAGTGATTTTAGACCTGCGAATTATAATCCTCCAGAAGTTGATTGGGACGGTCTTGGAATTGACGCAAGTATAGTTGAATTAGCCAACAATTTTGAAGAGCACTTGAATCACCGAGAAGGTAATAAAGATATTCGCTAAAACATAGTAAATCAGTCCTGGTTGAGCATGTAAGTGAATTGTCTTATTTCTCGTATAAAATTGTTCAAAAAATCATTATGTTCGGCTACCAAATAATAATACCCACCCCAAAGGTGGGTATTATTATTTGGTCTGCGTTCACGTGAGGAATCGAACGCCCGAAGAGTGCCTTAATTGGCACTCTGAGGCTGCCCCGGACAACGAACCCTGCAGCAGCAGGGCGAGGCGACATTAAATAAATTAATGTATAATAATAGTGCTAATACTTCTGCCACAAGATAGGCATAACTATTTCATTATATAAAACTTTTTAAAGAGAATATCATGACCATAAACGATTATGCCAATGACATAGTAGGACTCCTTTGGACCATTTATATTGTCTATTGGATCGTATCGGCCAGGAAAGTCAAACGTGACATACGGCGAGAAGGCGGGTGGTGGGCACGACTTGCCACTACTATTATTATTGGCGTTATATTGGGATTTATAGCTCCAGTATTCCTTAAGCCGTTTTTTTCGCAGAATACCGTTGTAAGCATAATCGCTCTGATTTTGACTGTCGTTGGAATTGGTCTGGCGATATGGGCTCGATATCATCTCGGCGCCAATTGGAGTTCCCGGCCATCAATCAAAGAGGGTCATGAGCTTATCACTTCAGGTCCGTATCGTTTTATTCGTCACCCGATCTATTCAGGTCTTCTCCTCGCGTTCATAGGTACCGCTCTTATCAACGGTCTGATATGGTCCTTTATCTTCATAGCCATTGCTCTTAATCTTATTCCCAAAGTGCTAACCGAGGAGCGGCTGATGACCCAACAATTTCCAGAACAATATCCTGAATATAAAAAGAAGACAAAGGCGCTTATCCCATTTGTTTGGTAGCTGAGGATTTAAAAACAAAACACCCGCAAGGTTTTAAGCCTTGAACGGGTGTTTTTGGTTGAAAAACGAAAAGTGTTATTCAGTAGTCTTAACCAGGTGCAAGAGTCTCTTACTGACCAGCTCATAATTGAGCAGACCAAGCAGGCCGCCAAACAGTGAGCCGAGCAACGGATTGTGCAGGAGGTAACCCGTTGCTGCGCCGAGTGCTGCATCGGTGCCACAGAGCAGACGCAGATCGGAATGAATCAGCAAAAAAAGTTTGCATACGAAGAGCCATAGCGGACAAATAATCTCCACGAAGAATCCGTAAGATAATATAATTGAGAATATTATTGTTACCCAGATAAGGCCGATCGGGTTGGTGTAAAGGAGAGTCTTCAGCGTAGTTTTGCGCAATTCTTTTAATGCTCCAGTCTTCTCATGGGAAGCCTCCCAAACATATCGCGATGTTACGGTGAAGGAACGCACGATACTGATAACGCCAGCGACTAATGCTGTGGCGAAACAAACAAACCACGGCCATCCAACCCAGGTTTTGTCGATCGTATTAGCAAGTGATGTCGGAAAATACCACAATCCGAATATACTTGCACTTAACGCCAGCATAATTGTGCCCAAGCACCATATTTGCAAGCGCAAAAAATGCAACTTCCAGACCGGTCGCCATGTAAGTAGCTTGTGATAAATTCCGCCGGTCTCAAGACAGGTAGCTTTCCAAGCCAAAGGTATGGAAATTACTATCGTCTTGAACTCGTAGGACAAGTAGCCAGTGAAAAATCCCACGAGCATGCCGATCCACCAGAAGTAGTGGTTGATTTGTAGAGCGACTAAGGCACCAACAAAGGCGCCAAGAGCACAAGCGAAAAACACTTTCATTTTCATTAAATCCTCCATTGATGCTGAAAAGTAGCTCTAAAGCTTTTTAAGCTTAGAACCCTACACAATTCACCAAATATTGCTGAATTATAAAGGGTGCTAAGAAGTTTCATATTATAACTTTTTTATTTATTTTGTCAAGTAAAATCACGCAAATTTCGTAGGTTCTTTAGAAGTCTTAAAAAGTATATACTTTAACTACTATGCCAAACAAAGAATATGATTTAATCGTTGTCGGTGGAGGGCCAGCAGGGATGATTGCCGCAGGACGGGCAGCTGAACTTGGGGCAAAGGTGGCTATTCTAGAAAAGAACAGCAAGCTCGGAAAGAAATTGCTGATTTCAGGCGGTGGTCGCTGCAATCTGACAAATGCGGAATTTGATACTCGCAAAATGATAGAAAAATATGGCTCAAAAGGTAAAGCGCTTTTTGGTGCCTTTGCTCGCTTTGGAGTAGAAGATATTATTCACTTTTTTAATAACCGTGGAATGCCGACAAAAATCGAAGAAGGCAAAAGAGTATTTCCTCAAAGCAATAAGGCGGAAGATGTTTGGAAAGTCTTGATCCAATATTTAAAAGAAGGGAAAGTCGAAATCGTTTATAATGCGCCAGTCGTAAAAATTTTACACTCTAAAAATAAGATTACTGGAATCGTCACTGATAAAAAAACATTTGTAGCAAAAAAATATATAATCGCCACCGGCGGAAAATCACATCCCGAAACCGGATCAACCGGCGAAGGATTCGACTGGTTCAAGGAACTAGGTCATTCAGTAGCAGAAGCAGACACCGCTTTGGTCCCAATCAAAATTCAAGAAAGCTGGGTCAAAAAATTATTAGGCGTAAGTTTTTCAGAAGTAAAGCTGACCGCATTACAGGATAATAAAAAGCGTGAATCACGTACAGGCAAATTACTCCTGACCCATTTTGGTATTAGTGGACCATTAGCCTTGAACATGAGCAAAGATATTTCTGAATTGTATAAATATGGTCCGGTCATATTGCACTTGGATTTATATCCAAGCACAACTGCAGAAGCGTTAGATAAACAATTATTGGAATCTTTGCAAAAAGTTCTCAACAGGCAGATTAAAAATAGTTTGGCAGAAGTACTTTTGCCAAAAATGATTCCAACGATTTTAGAATTGGCAGAGATAGACGGTAATACAGAAGGAAATGCTTTAACAAAGGAACAGCGTCGCAAAATAGTATCTTTTGCCAAAGCCTTGCCGATGACCGTTTCTGGATTTTTGGGACCAGAAAACGCGATTGTCACTTCTGGTGGCGTCAGTGTCAAAGAGGTTGATTTTAAAATCATGCAATCAAAAATTTGTTCTAACCTTTATTTAGCTGGTGATGTTCTGGACTTCGATCGTCCATCCGGAGGCTTTAGTCTGCAGATCTGTTGGACAACCGGTTACATCGCTGGTGAGAACTGCGCAAAATAATAATTTTCAAAATCAAAATGCCTACAAGTTTTTAAATCTTGTAGGCATTTTGATTTTTGATATTTTTTTAGTGGTTTTTAATCACTAAACTTTTTACTATCGAAGTCATATCAGCAAGTGCGGAATTTAATTCAGTGCTTCCTTTTACTGGAAAAGAATTAACATCTTTGGAATTGTAGGCCATAGTGATGACATAGCCTTTGCCGCTGTCGGTGCTGTTTGAATCATAATAATTAAAATAATCCCCATGACTGTCAGTGATATCTGAGAAATACCAGACTGTTGAACTGTTCTTTGGCAAGTTGCACAAGCCGGACTGCGAATTGTCTTTTGAATTTACATACAAATCCACACGCGGATGATCCAGCATTGCAGGGTTTGATACAGAAGTTCCGCATGGTGGACTTGGTTGTACCGTTACGACTGCATCTGCACTTGGTGCGCCCATGGCAATCTCGGCAAAACGTCCACCTGGCGTGCCACTAGCTTGAGAGGCTTCAGTGTTTATGTATAAGATGTAATTTCCTTTGGTAATATTTACGGCAGCAAGACTAGATGTAGATTTATTCGCCTCTGTGGCAGTCCATCCGCTCGGAATGGTTATCTTTAAATATTGATTTTCGTAGTTTTGACTTTGTGCGCTGACAACCGGTGCAGTATTTTGATTATTTTGTTGCTGCTGAGGCTGTTGTTGCTGCGCGGGCGCAGATTTATTACAACCCATAACTACCAAAGCGAGAATAGGGATAGCTAATATAATTTTTTTCATATAAAGAATTAAGGGATTAAAGGATTAAAGAGTTTAAGTAGTATCATTATTTCTTTATAATCAACTGCTGTCAATTATTTTAGCGTATAAATCAAAAACATCCATGTTCTGGATGTTTTTGACCTCTTAAATTATTATCAACAAATTGTTATTTTTAAATCACCGCATGTAAATTTTTATTGGGAAAATCTATATCCAAATCCATTCTGTGTTAACAATCTAAAATTTGGATTAATTAAGAACTGGCGATTACGTCCTCTATTATGTGTATGCGGTATAAATCCGCCGATTTGAGCGTTTGGTATAGCTGAAGGCTGGGTCGTTGTATCATTATTAGAACTTCTGGTCACAGTAAAACTTTGGTTGTCCGTACCTATAGTACCGGTACTGGCCAATAGCGTGTTATTAGTAGAATACATATCTAGTTTTTGTAATGTGAGTTGACCTAATGGTACACTCGATCCATTCTCAGTTGCGGTCGCTCCGCTAAAGCCGACGCTGCTAAAATTATCGAGTGTGGGTAGAAAATTATTTATCTCAGGTCTTTCTTCAATCCATTCAGCCGAAGAAAGGGAAGATGAGTAATTAATAGTTTCGGAATTATTTATACCTGTCGTATTGTCTGTAAAATTAATTAACCATATTCCAGTACTTTCTTGGGTTATGGATACAGTCACGGAATCTCCAGGCTTAACAGTCAAACTTAGCGGTTGTGATGGATTAGGTAATGTTTCAACCCAGGCTTCGTATACGATGCTATTACCGGTTTCCACTGCTTGAGTTCCTGCTTGAATTAAATCAGTGGAATTTATACCGCCGATTCCTACCCATGATGCATCTGCGGACAGCGAGGAACCAGGGCTGACTGTTGGAACAATCCATGTTCCCGTGACTCCTGTAAAAGTTCCACCTGTGGCAACATAACCTGCCCAATTAGTTGAGTCTCCAGAACTTATCGCGGCTGAATCATGATAGATATTGTTTTGTGCGGCCAACACCGGAATAGGCTGTAATATTGGAAATAAAGAAAAAATATAAAATACTGAAATCCCAGCAAAGAATCCAGATATAGACAATCTACGCAGTTTGTTTGTTATTGAGGTCATTTATGATGTCTCCTAATCATTTATACGCATAATGCAAAGAAATATTTCAAAAATTAAGAATAATTTCTCTGTATTTCTTATCCTCATTACCCTATAATGATATCGAGAGAAATCTTGATAAATAAATATTTTAAAAACATGTTGCAAATAAAAGACATAAAAAAGAATTTTGGCCAAAAACAAGCTGTGGATGGAATCAGCTTACATATAGAAAAAGGTGAAATTTTTTCTATAATCGGTCCGAATGGATCTGGTAAAACCACATTGGTTAAAATGATTGCGGGACTTCTTAAGCCAAACTCTGGGAGTATTCTTGTCGATGGTCTGGACGTCACTGAAGTTCCGGAAAAAACCAAGTTGCTTGTCGGATATATTCCTGATGAGCCAGCAGCTTGGTCGCACATGACAGGGGAAGAATTTTTGCATTTTATTGGTGTGCTCTATGGCATAAGCGAAGCAGAACGTTTGCAGCGCATCCCAGAGCTCTTAAATGTTTTTGACCTTGAGAGTATAGCCAGTGAATATTTTGAAAGCTATTCCCGTGGTAGTAAACAGAAATTCTCGATTCTCGCCGCATTGCTCCATAATCCAAAGCTGCTCGTAATTGATGAACCGATTGTCGGATTAGATCCTGTCAGTGCACAAATTGCCAAAAAACTCTTTGTGAATTTTGCCGGAGAGGGGAACGCGGTTTTGATAGTCACTCATACGCTTTCTGTGGCTGAAGAAATTTCTTCACGTATCGGTTTTTTGGAAAATGGGAAAATAAAAGATTTTGGGAAAATTGCTGAACTAAAGTCCCGTGCCGGCTTGCCGGCCGATTCAACTCTCGAAGCCTTATATAATAAATTGGTTTAATCCATATGTTCTCATATCTATTAAAATTCCAAACCAAAAGGGTCGGCAGATATTTCAAGAACAATAAAGCGGCAAAATCGATAACCATCATTTTGTTCGCTCTGGTTTTTCTGTCTATCGCTTTTGGGGTGTACAAATTTTTTAATTTTGGCGCGGCGACTATTGATAGTAATTCTTATTTGTATTTTCGCAATGCCTTGGTTTTGTATGTTTTTGAGGTTTTCTTTCTGCTCGTATATTTTTTGCTTTTAATCAGCAGCGCAATCACTGCGCTGTTCAGTTTGTTTGATGAAAAAACTTCGACAATCATTGCTTCCTCAAGTTTTCAAAAAAATACTGTTTGGTCTCTGATAGTCACAGAACTTTCTTCTTTGTGGATATTCTTATTTGTATTAGTGCCAGCTGTGATTGGAGTTTTGCCAAAGAAAAATATTTTCTTATCCGGTGTAATAAGTCTTTTGCAAATCCTTACTGCCGTAACTGCCATAATCCTGACCTCATATATAATGATTTTTATAATCAGTCATATATTGCATCTGTTCAAAGCACGCGTGAGCAAAAAGAAATTGGCTTTTATTTTGGTCGGAATATTCTCAATAATTTTTGTGGCCATAGCTTATCAAATAAAAAGTTTTGATATCGCTACCGTTTTAGAACCTGGAAATTTAGCTTTAACCTCCGCCCCTGTGAGCCAGGTAGCGAAAGGCTTTGTCTATTTCCCATCGACAATATCCGCTCTAGGAATGTATTCGGAGAGGCTGGGTTCGGTAGTCCCAGCTTTGGAAGTTTTGGGAATATTGATATTCACTGACGCTGTATTATTCTTGTTGTTCAAACTTTCTTCTAAAAATTATCTTATTTTTTGGCAGGAAGTTTCCGAAGGGAATGAACTAAAAGAACCTTCTCGTAAAAAATTGCGTTTAAGTTTTTTGTTAAAAACAAAAACCGGAGCATTGTTCTATAAAGAGATGATAGAAACTTTCAGGAATCAAAGAAACGCTATGTGGCTCTTCTTTTTGCTGATACTTTGGATCTCCAATATAGGCTTGAGCATAGTCTTGAAAAATAATCTGCAAAGTGGCAATTATATATTGCCAAATTTACCAGGCTTGGTTTTGGCGATTCAGGCGGTAATATTATCTTACTTTATTGCCGCGTTGGTTTTGCGCTTTGCCTTTATCGCTTTCAGCTCAGAAAAAAAGACCTCTTGGATTTTGGGCTCTGCGCCAATAAAATATTCCGAGGCACTGATATCTAAATTCATATTCTATACTTGTTGTTTCGGATTGGTCGGGCTGATTACAGGTGTCATAAATAATTATATATTCGGTGGAATAAGCGGACATTTTATGTTGGTATTGGTTTCTAGTGTGATTTCAGCAATCGTTTTGACCGCGTATGGAATGTCTTTGGGTGCTTTTTTCCCGAACTTTCAGACCGACGACCCTCAGCAAACCAGTAATACATTGCCGGGCTTGGCTTTAATCTTTGGTTCGATACTATATGGTTTTATCGAAGCGTTCTTCTTATATAATTTTGCCAAAGGCAATATTGGGATATATCTTTTGCTCGTATTCTTTTTACTGGTAGGATTTTTGGCCTTTTATCTATTATGGCTATCCGGAAAATCTCTGGACAAAAGAGATTTTGCCGAAGAAGAGGATTGATAGACTTTTTTGTGTTAATATTAGCGCAAGAATATAAAAAATTAATTAAAATAACATTATGGTTAAATTAATATTCCATTGGTTTGCGGCAGCCTTGGCGATAATGATCGTTTCTTTGATTATTCCAGGAACCTTTGTTGCCGGTTTCGGTGCAGCATTGATTGCAGCGTTGGTCATAGGTCTATTGAATATATTATTAAGACCTATATTATTAGTTTTAACTTTGCCGATTAATATTGTAACTTTAGGATTGTTCACATTTGTAATAAATGCTTTGATAATTTTGCTCACTAGCAAATTGATTCCAAGCTTTTATGTTCATGGTTTTTGGACAGCCGTCTTATTTGGTATAGTCCTGGCAATCGTAAACGTACTTTTCTCGACAGCGGAAGCATCTATTGAGCAGTAAATATAGACATTAAAAAATCGTTAAAACCCATAATGCCTGTGGATTATGGGTTTTTTTGTTAGGAATTCTTATTAAATTCTTTGGAAAATAATTATTTCTTCAAATAAAATCAGCTAATTTTAGCCATATTTAAGGTACAGTTTGCAAAATCCTCAATAAAACAATAAGAGTTGACAAAACCCTAATAATTAAAGGGTTTTTGTGATATAATTTTTTTGTTAAGAAATAATTAACGAATAAATATGGCAAAAGCTATGAATAAGTCCCAATTGCTGCAGCACTTAGCAGAAGCAACTGGCAAGACACGTAAGGAAGTTTCTGAGTTTTTGGAACTCCTTGTAACCACCGCTTATAACGAAGCAAAAAAGAACGGTGAATTTACAATCCCAGGACTCGGTAAATTGCAGAAGAAGGATCGTGCAGCTCGTATGGGAAGAAATCCCGCAACTGGCGAACAAATTAGCATTCCAGCAAAAACTGTAATCAAATTCAGGATTGCAAAAGCTGCTAAGGACGCTATCCTTTAATCTGTTTCCTAAATTTCTTATATAAAAATTTCGAAGTGTATCTATCGACGCTTCGGATTTTTATTTGGGTACTAGCTCTTCCAATTTTGGCCGATTTCATCTGGAAAAAATACAAGTTATCATTCGCCGTACTACAAGTACGTCTCATGATAACTTGTATTTTTTCCAGCGAACTCGACTCAAAATTGAAAGAGCTAATGTATTCCTAATTATTTATCCAAAGAGTCCTAATCTTTTCAATCGTTATAGTCATATATAAATAACCCAGTAAGTAAAAGTGATACTTACTGGTTGAATATAAAAGAAAAGACTTTATCAGTCGTGTACGCGCAGGGGAGAACTTCTTCTACGGCTTGCGACGCCCTCGGAGCGTGGTGTTGCTGTAGAAGAAGTCCTACCCGAGCAAGACACGACTGATAAAGACCTAAATTGATACCGGGTCTGAGAGTATCAGCTTTTACTCACTGGGTTTAAGTTATCTCTAAGATAGCGATTGAAAAAGATTAGTTAGCCGTGCTTTTCGTTTCACTAAAAAATATGTGTTAGAATATAGACATGCAAGAATCAAATATTTTAGATACAAAAAATCAAAACAATCCTAAAAAAGGCATGAATGTGTTTTTGAAGTTGTTCATCATATTATTGAGTCTTATTGTAGCTTTATCCGTTATTCTTTTTTTAGCTCTCGCTACTTTCAAATACGTTCGCGGCCAATTCGATAAGACTGGAAGCAACTCAAAGTTGGTCAAATATACTTTGGATAACCCAGAAAGTCTGAATCAGGTTTCAGCCGACTTGTACTCAAAAGGTATTATTACAAGTTCTTTTTGGCTAAAAACATATTTTGAAGTCCGGGGTTTTTCAAATACGATAAATGCCGGTGTATATGATATAAATCCAAACTCGACGATCTCAGAAGTCGCCGAAGATCTTCGTGTAAATATAAACGATCTGACTTTGACCATAAGAATAGAAGAAGGTTCAGATATCAACGACATCGCCCAATATCTCGCAGGCAAGACGAACATCACTAAGTCTGATCTCATTTCTGCCGAACAGACAGCTACTGCGCAATATAGTTTTTTTGGACAAACGACAAAACCTGCAACCTTAGAAGGTTATCTTTTCCCGGATACATATTATATAAGCAAAAATAGCTCGGCATCTGATGTAATCACAAAAATGTTGGCGAACACGGACCAAAAGATCACATCCGAAATGCAATCAGAAGCGCAATCAAAAAATATGACCATACAGCAGGTCCTTACAGTCGCTTCTTTAATAGAAAAAGAAATCGGGGGAGTGACACAAAGAGATCCTCTTGTATTGCAGCAAGAGAGACAAACGGTCGCCGGAATCATCTACAACAGATTACAAAAAGGAATGGCTTTGCAGTTGGATTCGACTAAAAATTATACCCAGCCAGGGGAGTCGAAAGCTGATTCCTCATATGATACTTACGCGAACAAAGGTTTGCCACCTGGGCCAATTGCCAATCCCTCTCTGAACGCCATAAACGCCGCTCTGAACCCGATAAATACAGATTACCTATACTTCTTAACCGCACAGGACGGCACGGCTTATTTCGCCAAAACACTGGCTGAACAGGATGCCAATATCGCAAAGTATCTGCATAAATAGAGCGTTTGACTTCGCTATATTTAATCTGTATAATGCAATTACAAATAGAATATTCCTAAGAACGTCGGCGTCGCAAGACATAATCCCTCTTAAGGGTAAGCCTACCGAGGAAATTCGGATGCATTTTACATCCGTAATAGACTCGGTTTATCCGAGTTTATTTTTTATTATTTAAGGAATCGGTCGTTATTCTATTCTGTTACAACTACATCTGCGATTATTCGCGGATTAAATAGAAAGCATTACATGGCAGTAACAAGAAAAAATAAAGAGATAGCACTGCAAGAACTCCAAGAAGCTTTCAAAGGCGCTAAGTCAATCGTCTTCGCTGATTATCGCGGCACGACCGTCAAGAAAGTTGATGAGTTGCGCAAGACTTTACGTAAAGAGAATATCATTACGAAAGTCGCGAAGATCACATTGATTAAGAAAGCTTTGGAAGAACAGGGAATCGATACATCCAAATTGGATTTCAAGGTTCCTGTAGCTGTTGCTGTTTCCCAAGAAGACGAAGTCGCTCCAGCAAAACTTTTGAGCGAATTCTCAAAACAGAACCAAAACGTAAAGTTACTTTTGGGTATCATTGGAGGATTGGTCATTTCCGATAAGGAAGTGATGGCCTTGGCTCAATTGCCAGGTAAGCACGAACTCCATCAGCAATTGGTCGGTACTATTGCCGCTCCAATCTCTGGGTTTGTCAACGTATTGGCTGGAAATTTGCGTTCTTTGGTTTATGTATTGAACGCAGTCAAAGCCACTAAAGAGTAATTAATTTAATTAAAGGAATATACACATGTCCGATGAAGTAAAAGCTGAAGTACCTGAAAAATTCAAGGCTTTGGTAGAACAGATCGAAAAGCTTTCCGTATTGGAACTTTCCGAATTAGTAAAAGTTTTAGAAGATAAGTTTGGCGTTTCCGCAGCAGCTCCTATGATGATGGGCGCAGCCCCAGCAGCAGCAGGCGCAGCAGCTGAAGAAAAGACCGAATTCACAGTTGAACTTACAGAAGCTGGTGCTAACAAAATTGGCGTCATCAAAGTAGTTCGTGAAGTAACTGGTTTGGGTTTGAAAGAAGCTAAAGACATTGTTGATGGCGCACCTAAGGCTATCAAAGAGAACATCTCTAAGTCTGATGCTGAAGCCCTTAAAGCAAAATTAGAAGAAGCTGGTGGAAAAGTAGTTTTGAAATAGCTCTTTAAATTTAAAAATACCCCATCAGTCTGCGGTACCCGTTTGCGATTTTACTCCTTCTCGGGTCAATCAGTACTTCAGCCTACGAGTTTTCCTTTCAGGAAAAGCTCTCCGGCTTCCGTACTATTGCCCCTCTCCCCAGAAATGCTTTGGCATTTCTGGGGACCCCTTGTAAACAAAAGATTTATATTCATCTTTGCAAACATCCCCAGACTGATGGGGTATTTTTTATAACAAAAGTGTATTGCTAATTATTACATTTCGAAGGAGTACAATCTGAAGAACTAATATTTCGCTAACATTGACTTAAAGGCTCTCTTAATGGTAATGTACTTGGTAAATCGAATGGAGGATTATCGTTTTCAGCAGCCCCAAGACATTATGTCTTGGATCAACCGCAACCAGTTTTTCAACATTATGTTGAAAGGAGTTCCACATGCCAGCAGTTACCAACTTGAAGTCAGCAACTCCAGCTGCTATCCAGGCTTTGGCTGAGCTTTATAAAATGGGATTTATTGAAGAGGTTGGCTTTAGCCGATTTTCGCTCATGCCCAAAACCATAAGGAGTCTTCTTCCGGGTCATAAAGCGCTGGACATCATCTACCAAGATGTAGTCTGTGAGGATATCCCAGGCGAAGAACCTCCAAACAGTAGAATTATTGTTACTTGCTCACAACAGTACGGATCAAATTCTTGGACTCCAGTGAGAGCCAAGATTTTGAAGAGTGTTTGGAATTACTTTGAAAGAAGGACACACCCAACTAACTATTGGGTTTGGTTTAAAAATAAACTGGCAGATTGAGAACAATCGTTAAAGGGTCTTAAAAGCGAGGCACCCGTTGGATTTGCAGTAATGCAGATCCAACGGGTGTTTTATGTATTTCTAATTTTTACTAAACATTTCATAAGCCCGGGGATGTTTGCGTGTTTTGCTCCCGAAAGGGATTTGGGTTAAGTCCCTGAGGGAGTAAAACCGCAAACGGGTACCGCGGGCTTATGGAATAAAATTACATTCCAAAGGAATACAGTATACTGCCTGAGATGAAGTAGGCAGTTTTTTGTTGTTCGTTTACGGTTAGATCGTTGATTTGGCTTATGGCACCTGGGGCATATTGGGCTACCAAGTTTCCAGATTTATCTGTAGAAATAATTTTTGCTCCGGATAAATCGGCAATGTAGCAATTGGCTGTGCCTAAGAATATCTTTGATCCCTGGGAAAAGGTAAAGCCAGAAATTGTGAATGGCCTAGACTGCCCAGATGCAAACTTTAAAATATTATTATTCAACAATATATATTCTCCAGTGCCGTCTGTTGCAATATCCATAGCTCCTGAAAAATTCCCAGCCGTTGTCGATAACTTTGTGTTATTGATAAATCCAGAAATGATTCCGCCATTCGTATTTGGATTTACGGTATAAGCTTTGATTGGAGAAGTGAAGAAAGTACTCAGTCCGACAGTGCCGGCAGGAAGAGTCGCTTTCTGCTGTTGCAAGGTTTGTTTTGTCGGATCGTATAAGAACAAAACTCCATTTTTATCTTCTATTAATATCATACCTGTGCCACTGGAACTTGCCGCTACGATTTCAGATGTGGACATGGCTTTGGAACTCGTCAGTTTCTTGCTGTTTGTATCATATGATGCTATAGCACTACCTTTGTAGTTCACCGCGTAAATTATATTATTGATTCGAATGATTCTGTCTACGTTCATTCCAAAGTTGATAAGTTGGGTCGGACTGACACGGTTTATCTTATTAACGGCATCTTCCAATTGGGTCAGTTGTTTTTCTACTTGTTGTCCTTGTGTGCTTGCGATTGTCGAACTGGACAAAGATGACATTTCTTTTTGAGCGGTACTCAAAAGTGTCCTGGATTTTTCGGAATCTCCATAAACCTGGGCGTCATTAGCCTGTGAAATATAGTTTGTGATATCCGAGAAGGTCGTGTCTATGGCTTTTTGCTTTTTTTGAGTTGAGCCGACTCTAATTCCGATAACAATATCTGTCACTAGCAAAACAAAAAATAAGGCAGCCATAGAGAGGAAGAATTTTTTTGTCTTGGACAGTGCTCTGAATTTTTCCGGACTCATGATTTCCGCTGTCTTGTCTTTAATCGTCGAAGGCTTGATATCGGCGTTTTTGATCCTGTTGAATGTTCCGCTGGCAAAGCTGACGATATATTTACTTGTTCCTTGCAGCGTGTTTTTTGCGCCCGTACCTATCACTTGCAGTATTCTTTTGCTTTTATCCAAAGAACTGGATTCAAATCTAGATATTTCTTTTTCTGGACTTAGTTTTTCGCCCAATCCGATGCCTAAAAATAACGTACCCAGAGAAAGGTCCTTCCCCGCAGATTCCTCGATCAAATCAGCAATCAATTGCGTGGACTCTTCGAGTGCTTCTGGCTCTGAAAGTTCTTGCTGTAACCTGTCCATAGAAACATAATCAATCAGCGTACTGGTAGTTAATATCACAGTATCGTTTTTTGTCAGTTTTCCTATAACAAAATTCTCGAATAGTTTTGCCGGATTTGTTTTGCTTGGACTATCAGCTATGTTTGAGAATTGTTTATTCCTAAAAAGATAAGCATGAATCTTCCCAACCGTTGATATATAAAAATCATTCAGATATCTGACCGATACCAAGGCATTGATTTTGACCAACCATGAAGCCGCGCCTTCTGCCGCTTCTTCCGCTAATCCAGAGTTGATTTGTGCCAAACAATTTTCAAATGAATTTGGGTTGGCGTTTCTAAAGTTGCTGCGCAAAGCCGAGGTTATGATTTTTTGGATTTTTTCATAATCCTGCCATACTCCGCCATCAACTTTGTTCGGTAATTCGATTATGGCAAAAAGTTCGGCGCCGTTCTCAGGGAGCTTTTCGGATACGACAGAAACGTAGCTTTTTGAAAGCTTTTTGCTGCTAAAAGATATTTTACCTACTCGTGTTTCTAATTCATTCATTTCCTTAATAAAATACCATAAAACCAATAATAATCCAAATGCCACGCATCTGATTTTTCTTATGGGCGACGATACTTATAGACTCATCAAAAAGATGCTATAATTATTTAGTAAAATTGATTTATTAAGAAGTTGTTGGAATTACATTCTAAGCAAGACAAAATTATAAAGGCATGAGCGAAAACATACTATCAAGCAAAACCAAAAGTCAGTTATTGTCATTTTTTATTTTAAATCCTCACAGATATTTTTCCGCGGAAGAGATTAGGCAGCAAGTCGGAGCCAGGAATCTCAAAGATGACTTGGTCTTTATGCTTAAGCATGACTTCATTTTAGGCGATACTCGCAGAAGCAGAAGATATTATGCTTTGAACAAGGACGCGTTTATCGAACCGAAGCTGAAGACTGAATTGATAAAAGGCAGCAAGAAATTCCAGGATGCTTTAACCAAAGAGATTAAAAAAATGCGAGGTTTTGAGCAAGCTATTTATACAGGTTTCCTGAAGGGCTATCACAAACAGGTCTGCGATCTGTTGCTGGTAGGGGAATTCACTCAGAAAGCCATAGATAAATTTGAGAAGACCACCCAAAAAATTGTAGGCGATGAGATTAATTATGCTATCTTATCCAAAGAAGAATTTGAATATAGAAAGAACATTTTTGATCGTTTCGTAAAAGACATCTTTGAGAATGAACACTTTGTAATCACAAAAGATAAAAAATAACTAAAAACCGCCCTTCGGTAAGCTCGGGGCGGTTTTAATATTGCAGAAGTTTTTATAAATTTTCTTGAACAGGTGGAATCTCTAATGTTTCAGAAGTCTCTATGATTGTTGAAGTCTCTGTATCGTCTATATTTTCTGGAGTTTCCATCAGAGCTTCAGCATCTGTTTCTATTTGTGTTGCCACTTCCGTTTTAGGCAATTTTATCTTAGAAACTATTTCTTGGAAATCGGGAAGTTCTTTAAGGCTGGATATTCCCATATGGTTCAAGAATTCAATCGTTGTCTCATAAAGTATCTGTCTGGAATCTTGAGGATTCTGGACTTTTTGAATAAGTCCGCGAACCAATAAGTTTCTAATGCTGTATTGCGAACTTACACCTCTGATTGCTTCAATTTCCGTACGGGATATCGGTTGGCGATAGGCGATGATAGCCAATGTCTCTACGGTTGCATCGGTCAGCTTTTCTCTCAACTCAGTATTCAGAAAGGCATGAACAATCTCACTGTTTTTTGGATTCGTGGCAAGCTGCCATTCGTCATTAGATTCTAATAAGACAATACCTTGTTCTGTGCGTGCTCCTGCTAAAGCTTGCAGAGCGACTTTGATTTCGGTTTCGTCCTTATCTAATAGCTTAGCCAACTCTTTTGTTTTTAAAGCTTTTGGAGAGACAAAAAGTATGCTTTCTATGATTGATGCCAACTCGTTCATATTTTTATATTTGTTTCTTCTATGCGGTTAATTGTAATGTCCGCGAATAACTCGTCTTGCTCTACGACTATTATTCTTTGTTTTGTAAGTTCAAGCAAGGCCAAAAAAGTGACGATAACTTCTGTGCGATCCTTTGCTCCAGCTAAAAGTTCTGAAAGCTTTGATTGTGCCTGCCCTCTGATGCGTTCTTGAAGTGTTGCGATTCTTTCTTGCAAAGAAACTATTTCTCTAACAGTTCCTTCCGGTTCTTTGATGATTTCTTCCAACTCTTTCAAGACCTTGAGAATATTTGCGTGCAGTAAGTCAGCTGTAACCGCTGGATCTGGATAGAAGTTTATCTTTTCTTCGAATGCCGGTTCGCGATTCAGTGATTGTTGGCGATTCGCGTCTAACTTTTTTAGATACTTCGCCGCTTCTTTGAATTGCTTGTATAGCAACAATTGGGATTCCAAATCAAAAGCTGGTTCTTCTTCGTCGCGTTCTATCTCCAGCGTCGGCAACAGTTGTTTAGATTTTAAAACCAAAAGCTTCGCCGCTATCGATAGATAGTCTGCGAGTTGGTTTGTGTCTAATTTTTCTATTTTCCTGACGTGTTCCAGGAATTGCTCGGTGACAGCCGCCAAAGAGATCTGGGTGATATCCATTTCCTGCTGTTCGATAAGCTGCAGGAGAAGGTCTAACGGTCCAGAAAAAAGACCATGCTGTTCATCTTGGGGAATTGTGATTTCCAATTTTATTTTTTAATGTCGGTTTTGATATGAACTTCTTTGAGTTGTTTTTCGCTGACTTCAGAAGGGGCATTGAGCATCACGTCTTCCGCCCTGCCGTTCTTAGGGAAGGCGATAATTTCTCGGATGTTCGGTTCGTCATTGAGGACCATAAAGATGCGGTCTATTCCAGGAGCATTACCGGCATGCGGAGGTGCGCCATAACTGAAAGCCTCTATCATATGATGGAATTTGTGATCGACTTCTTCTTTGGTATAACCTGCCAACTCGAAAGCTTTATACATCGTTTCAGGTTGATAGTTTCTTACGGCTCCAGAAGACAGCTCATAGCCATTAGCTACAAGATCATATTGTTGAGCGATAATATCCAATGGATCTTTGGTTTGTAAGGCTTCTAATCCACCATAAGGCATAGAGAAAGGATTGTGCTCAAAGTCTAATCTGTTCTCGATCTCGCTCCATGAGTACATAGGAAAATCACAGATCCAAGCCCAGGCCATGACATTCGGATCTTTGAGATCTAAGGCATCCCCTAAGATGTTGCGAATTTTGCCGAGAACTTTGTTCACGACTTCGCGCTTGTCAGCAGCAAAGAAGATAATGTCGCCTTTGTTCGCGCCAGTAGTCGCGACAATCTTTGCGGCGACTTCTTCTCCGAGGAACTTGATGATAGGGGATTTTAATCCTTCTTCTTCAACTATGATATATGCCAAACCAGCAGCACCTTCGGCTTTAGCGGCTGTGGTCAAATCATCAATTTGAGATCGGCTAAAACCAGAAGCATTAGGCGCGACTATCGCTTTGACCATTCCGCCATCCGCTACTGCCTTAGCAAAAACAGAGAACTCGCTGCCAGCGACTAAATCGCTGACATCTTGAAGTTTGATATCAAAACGCAAATCCGGTTTGTCGGATCCATACGTATCCATAGCATCTCGGTATTTTATTTTTGGGAAAGGGAACTCTTTTACGGATTTACTGGAGAACTTTTCGGTGATTCCTTTCATCATTTCTTCCATGATTTCCCAAACGTCTTCTTGTTCGGCAAAAGCCATCTCCATATCTAATTGGTAAAACTCACCTGGAGAACGGTCGGCGCGAGGGTCTTCATCTCTAAAGCATGGAGCGACTTGGAAGTATTTTGGGACTCCGCCAACCATCAACAATTGTTTGAACTGTTGAGGGGCTTGTGGCAAAGCATAAAATTTTCCTGGGTGCAGTCTCGATGGAACTAAAAAGTCTCTAGCACCTTCCGGTGAAGAGTTCGCTAAAATTGGAGTGGTTATTTCTACAAAACCTCTTTCGGTCATATAATCGCGCATGTACTTGATCATGTTTGCGCGATTGACCAAATGCTTCTGTAATTTTTCGCGTCTCAAATCGAGATAGCGATATTTCAGTCTTAAATCTTCGTTTACATTTTCAGCTTCAAAAATCGGGAAAGGTAAGGGCTTGCAAGTGGATAGAATATTGATGGACTTTGCGCGAACCTCAATTGTTCCTGTCGGTAGGTTTGGATTTATTATATCGTCATCACGTTTGACGACTGTTCCAACGACTTCGATGACGAATTCGTCACGTAGCTGTTCGGAAACCTTAAATTGCTCTGCCTCAGCTTCTTCCGTGCTGACGGCAATCTGTATGATTCCAGTGTGATCGCGCAAATCTATAAAGATTAATCCGCCGTGATCCCTGCGGCTGTTAACCCATCCTTTTAGAAGCACATCTTTCCCTATGGCATCCAAGGCTTCTAATGCAAGCGTCCTTTTCATATGATTTTTCTTATTACTAAATTTCTGATTTATTTTAACAGAAATGCTTATATAAATCAAAAAAATAGCGGTAATGTAAATTGATTCTATTCACTAATATTCAGGTTTGTATTATTATTAGAACATGAAAAAAGTAGTATTAGATTTAGAAACACAAAAAGAATTCGCTGAAGTCGGCGGGCGGGGCAAAAATCATCTGCTTAAGATCTCAGTTTGCTGCATATATGAGACCGATACCGGAAAATATTCTTCGTTCATGGAGAACGAAATTCCAAAGCTTTCTGAAATTTTACAGAATGCCGATCAGATCATCGGATTTAACATTAAAGATTTTGATTTTGAAGTCCTGCGTCCGTATCTGAATTTTGACGTGCACTCTTTGCCGTATCTCGATATCATCGAAGACGTACAAAGACACCTTGGCCATCGCGTCGGTTTGAATAGTATTGCTCAAGCCACTTTAGGTACCAAAAAATCAGGAGACGGCAAAGGGGCGATCGCTTATTGGCGTAGCGGTAAAATTGAATTATTAAAAAAATATTGTTTTGACGATGTGCGTATCACAAAAGAAGTCTATGAATATGGTTTGGTAAACAAAAAAATCTTGTATAGGGATTTTTTTGACATCAAAGAAATACCAGTAGATTGGCAAGAACCAGAAGCAAAAAAGACTGTGCAAAAACAAGTCTCGTTATTTTAATTCGTACAAATGAATTTGCCACAAATTCCGCAAATATACCATTTAGGATCATTACAATTACATACTTACGGCCTGACTTTTGCTTTGGCCGTTTTGATCGCGTATTTACTTGGTAGGAAATTCTCCAAGAATTATGGAATTAACGCTCAGCAATTTGACGACATTGCTTTTTGGGCTCTGATTATCGGTTTTGTTTCCGCGAGAATATATTACGTAATTTTTTATTATCAATATTTCCAAAATGATTTTTGGGAAATATTCAGGACTTGGCATGGCGGCATCAGCATCTATGGCGGAATAATCGGTGGGGCCGCAGCTATATATTGGATAGTAAAAAAACATAAATTGAGCTTACTAAAAGTTCTCGATGTCTTTGCTCTTGCTTTACCGCTAGCACAGGCTGTCGGTAGGATTGGCAATTATATAAACCACGAAGCTTTCGGTTTGCCGACAAATCTTCCTTGGAAAATTTTTATACCTGTTGAATTTAGGCCAGAGTCTTATTCTCAATATTCATATTTCCATCCGACTTTTTTGTACGAAATGATTTGGGATATTATTGTTTTCTTGGTTGTATATTTTTTTGCTTTCAAGAAAAAACAGAATCGGGGAGAAAAATCGTCTGAGGCAGGTTTTTCAGCGGCAATATACTTGATCCTCTATAGCTTTGGCAGGTTTTGGATAGAGGCTATCAGACTGGATAGTTCCTATGTTTTTGGCTTTAAATTGGACCAAATCGTATCCATCTTACTTTTTGCTGCTGGCTGGGCTATACTGTATAGGAAATATGAAGCATAAAATAATCAGCGCAATAATAGCTATCGCGTTTTTTGTGACTCTGCTTTTGCCGATCAATCCTATTAGATTAGCAGAGGTCACTTTGATAGAGATATTTATAGCTGCTATTTACAACTTAATTTATCTGAATAGCACGAATTCATTTTATTGGGCGGCAACGCGCTTCTTTTTATTGCAGTTGGCTTTGCTCGGTTTGTCTTTTGTTTTGCCGGCTTTTTTGCGCCCATTGCTTTTGTTGCTCTGTTGCATACCTCTCTTTGCCGCTGAACTGACTATCGCCGCAATTTCCGAACAGCTTTTATTGATAGAAACAATCCTGACTTTTTTTGGAATATGTTTGTTTGCCTTTAGCGCCTCTTACTATTTTCTTCCGAGTAGCACATTCATATTAATAACCTTATTCATCTTGACCGTCCTGATTTGCAGAGTTTCATTTGATTTCATTCCCAGATCGGAATATGAAAAATTGTTTTATTCTTTTCTTGTAGCCTTGTGCGTAACCGAAGTCAGCTGGGCTCTACTGCTCTTGCCTTTGCATTTCAGCGCGCTGGCAATAATCTCTTTTAATGTCCTTTACATATTTTGGATACTTTCATACTACAGGTTGTATAATAATGTAACAGGTAAGAAAATAAATTTTCATTTGATTTTATCCGCGTTGCTTATAATAATCACATTAATCTTTACTCCTTGGAAATAATTTATGAATAAAAAAATCGTTACTTGGATGATCTTGATAAGTTTGTTTTTTGGTTCTTTTGGCAGTTGGTTCTTGACGAGATATCTGATTCCAAAATTAGACACATTGCCTTTTTTGGTAAAATACAATTTAACTCCTCCTTCTGGACCGTTAGTCATAAACACCAGGGAAGAAGTCCGAGTCGATAGCTCTCAGGATTTGGTTACAGCTATCCAATCTGCAAAGCCTTGGACCGTGGCGGTACTTGCCCTAAATACTGCAGGATCGGTACAGACTTTAGGTACTGGATTGGTCCTGACTTCCGATGGTCTGATCGCGACCACACAAACAGCTATAAATAATCAGACTAACATTTGGGTAAAGACCATAAGTGGATCAGTCTACCAAGCCACAGTCAAATCAACGGATCCTGCTAGTGGGCTAGTTTTTTTGCAGGCTGCGGGTTTGAAGAACCAACCGATTGCTTCGTTTAACGATCCGAATAGCATGCAGCTTGGAGACGGTTTGGCTTTGATTTCGCAATCTGCTGGTCAGTATCAGGCTACTACCCAACTTTCTTATTTATCTTCAGAAACTCGTAACACGCCTACGGATAAAGTTTTATTTAGCGATAGTATCGAACGTACATTTGCCGTCGGTCCATTGCAACAGGCAGAAGAGGGTTCGATAATTATTTATGGCGACGGTGGTGTTGAGGGTATCTACTCAAAGAACGGAATAATTGTTGCCGGTACGATTCAGAGTGCTTTGAATTCCTATTTTAATAATAATGATTCCATCGTCAGACCTGGCTTAGGTATTTATTATGAATATATAAGTCCAGATATCGCCGCTATAACTTCTAGTAAAGAAGGCGTGTTGGTCAAACAGTCAGATTCCAAGACTCCAGCAGTGGTTGCTGGCAGTCCAGCGCAACAAGCTGGAATTCAAGCTGGAGATTTAATATATTCAGTCAATGGTAATAAGATTAATTTTGATAATCCGCTTGAGAGTTTGGTCTTATCTCATTTGCCTAATGACGTACTTACCTTGAATTTAGTCAGAGGTGGCAAGGATGTCGTAATTAATGTGATCTTGAAAGCTGATAAATCAAAATGAAAGCTGTAATATTGGGAGCAAAAGGGACGTTGGGTTCCGTGCTAGAGGATATTCTTGCGGAGAAGCAAGATATTGAGTGTCTTGCTTTTGATCAAGATACTTTAGACGTGACCAACTTTGGAGTTCTCGAAGAAATGTTCAAGCGAGAAGAACCGGCAGTGGTTTTTAACTGTGTTGCTTATAACGCGGTTGATGCCGCTGAAAACGCGGAAGGTTCGGCGTTGGCACATTTGCTGAACGTGGAAGTTCCAAAGGAACTGGCAAAACTTTGTAAAAAATATAATTCTGTATTAGTGCAGTACAGTACTGGTTATGTTTTTGATGGAGAATCAGACATTGGTTACGCGGAAGACGCCAAACCAAATCCTACCAGTGTCTATGCACAGACAAAATTAATGGGAGAATCGGCCGTTGCTGAAAATGCCAGCTCATATTATATAGTCAGGTTGAATTGGCTGTATGGTAAATCTCTTCGCCTTGCCGATTCATCAACTTCCAAAAAAAGCTTTCCGGAAATAGTGTTGGAGTTAGCAGCGAAATACAAATCAGGAGAAGGTACTCTGCCGAAGTTTGTCTCCGATGAATTCAGCTCGCCGACTTATGCTTGGGATTTAGCACGTGCAAGTTTGGATCTATTCTTGAACAAATATCCCAGTGGTATATATCATCCTGATAGTCAAGAAAAAGTATCCTGGTTCGATTGGGCTAAGGAAGTACTCAAACTAAATGGGTTAGAAGATCTGCAAATTGAATCAATAAAATCAGTTGGTATGCCACGAGCGGCAAAGAGACCAAAAAACTCTCTTTTAATAAACAGCAAATACAAAAAGATCCGGGATTGGCGCGAAGCCTTGGCGGAGTATTATAATAAGTAAAGAGATATAAAAGATATGAAAGGTATAATTTTATCCGGTGGGCAAGGAACCCGTTTGCATCCTTTGACTAAAATAACTTCCAAACAGTTATTGCCGATTTATGATCGTCCAATGATTCTTTATCCGTTGCAGACTTTGCTCGATGCGGGTATAAAAGAAATCATGATTATTGTTGCGCCAGAGAGGGCTGGAGATTATTTGAATTTGTTAGGTTCTGGTGCGGCGTATGGTGCAAGGTTCACTTATGAGATTCAGGAAAAACCTATGGGCTTAGCCCAAGCTTTTCATATCGCCGACTATTTTATTGGCGATGATAACGTTGCTCTGATTTTAGGGGATAATATTTTTGGTGATGATCTGACCGAACACATCAAAAGCTTCAAAGGTGGTGCTCGAATTTTTGCCAAAGAAGTCCCTGATCCTCACAGATTTGGCGTGGTTAAATTCAACGAATCAGGAAAAGCGGAAAAGATCGTAGAAAAGCCTAAAGACTTCATTTCTAACTATGCCATTACCGGTCTATATCTTTATGACAAGAATGTAGTGGGTGCCGCTAAAAGTTTGAAACCTTCAGAAAGAGGGGAATTGGAAATAGTGGATTTACATAATTGGTATTTACAACGTGGTGAGTTGGACGTTATCGTGATTGACGGCGAATGGATAGATGCTGGTACGCATGACTCTCTATTCAAAGCCAACGAGCTTATGTATAATCGGGCTAAAAATGGAAAACAAAAATCCTTATAAAAATGAGTTAGCCAAACTTTCCCGATGGCATAATGTCGTTGAAGTTTTTGTAGTCTCTTTGATTTCCTTTGTTAGCTTTGAGGCTCTAATTTCTATAACTAATTTGTATCAGCCTAAAATCTATATAGAGCTGAGTTTTTGCATTTACCTCATTCTGCTATTTTGGATGTTTTTTATTTTTGATATATATTTTCGTTCCAGAGACGCTTTAACCTTGTCTTATTCCAGGTTCGCTCATTTCTTTTCTTGGCATAACATTAGATACTTCCAGAATTATGTGATACTCCCAGCAGTGGTCTACTGGGGTACGATTATATTGATCGGCATTAATTTTGGGCATCGCGGCCTGCAGCAAATTCTCGCGATATTCTCCTCTTTGGCATTGATTTGCAATTACAGTTTTTTCCATAAGATATTCGGCGCGCAAATAAATGGGGATAATGAATTGCAATTCATTATACTGACGTATGTAAAAATGTATGCCAGTTGGGTTCTCTATGCTGGAATACTCGGCATCACTTGGTATTACTGCTATCCGGTGCACGTCTACTACCTGGCCATCTTTACGATTACGCTAATTTTGCTCTATCAGGCTTTATTCCAATTTCATGCGGATACTTTTTATAATATTATCCCGTCTTTGATTATTGCTGTAATTATTACTGCCGCATCGGTTTTTGTTTACTATTTTTGGAATGTGAACTACTTTACTGCCGGACTCCTGCTTACTGCTATATATAATTTTTGTTGGAATATTTTATTGCATAAAATAAAAAAGACGCTCACGCCTGAGGTCGTTGTTGAACAACTGGCTTTCTTGCTTTTGCTCTTGGTTATGGTTTTTGGAGCGACTAACTTTAAAGAAAAAATCGACCGCTGTTCCTATTAAAAGCAGATGGTAGGTAGAGATTAAAAGTTTTCGAGCTAAAGAGATAATAAAAATTCTAGGGATTTTCCCTAGAATTTTTATTAGTAAGAATAACAAAAAATTAAAACTTAATGCCACCAACTGATAGAAAGAAAGACGCCGACGGCGAGAATTACCATAGGAAAGTTCCAGGAATTGGAATTTTCCAATAGTTGTTTGAGGCGTTTTGTTTTGCGCGAAAAAATACTTTCGGTAGTGATGATCAAAACAAAAAGTAAAGCAAAACCGTAAATGATGTATTTATACAAGTTATAAATGTCAGGATTTTTTACTTGTTGTTTTAATGAAGAAATGGACTTTGGATCTTCTTTGGCTGGAAGGGGATAATTTTTTAATGGAATTATCGCGTCGCTTTCGTTCTTATTTGCGTCGCTGATAGTAATAGTCAAATTTTCTAGTTGATAATTATCGAACTTACCGAGTATGACGTCGCCGCTATATTCTCCTTGTCCGTTATTCGTAAATTGGATAGCTGAACCTAAGACCGTTCCGCTAATGGTTGATGCCGTGCCGATAATCTTGAAAGCGACATGCAAATTCAATTGGTTATTTTCTATTGCGGGAACGACAGTTATACTGTTCGTATCGACTTGTGCTTGTGATAGTCCAGGGCTGATTGTAATTGGTGCGGATGGTGGTGCAGTTTGTGTCGGCTGACTGGTAACTGGTTGTGCTGGAGTGCTCGGCGCTGGTGTTGTTGTTGTACTGGTTTTTGTCGGAGTTTTGGATGTACTGCTGGTACCTGTACTTTTGGGTGTAGTTGTTTTTGCTAGACTGCTCTTTGTAGTCTGTGCGGGTGCTGGTGCAACTGTCTTGGTTGGTGCTGGTGCTTGAACTGTCTTCACCACAGCTTTTGCTGGTTGTGCTCCAAACTCGTTGGCTATAGCAATATCAAATTGATTTTTTGCATGATCTCCATTACTGACTCCGACGCCTTGATCTTGGAAAGCCGGATTCAAAATATTTTGTCTATGTTCAGGACTGTCTATCCAAGCGGACATCAGACTAGTCGTATCCGAAAAATTTATAGCTAAATTTTCTCCTAAGGTCGTATATGGCGTGTATCCGTCAGCAACATCCGTGGACCAAATATAATTTCCTTTAAGGTCCGTATGGGAGAAATAATTATTATCAATCATGTCTTGAGCTTTGTATTGTGCCGCCTGAGCAAGCAGGGAATTATAGTTTAAAGTCGTTAAGTTTCTTTGAGAGCGTTCATTGTTTACAGCTGCTGCTATATTTGAAGGGGTAATATCTGAGGCGCTCACAAAAAAGCTGCCAGCTCCAATCCTGACAGTCAATAAGACTATAGAAAGTATCAAAGTTACAGAAATCTTGCTATTCTTGCGGAAGATTGTGGATAACGAGCTTAGCATTTGTGCTTTTATAGATTATTATCTCTATCTATTCTATCACATAGGCCAAAGTCTATCTAATCTAGTATTTATCTTAAGAGTATGCAAAAATAGGCTTATATTTGCTACTTTAATATATTGAAATAATTATTCATATAATCCTCTCTGGGCGCTTGACAGAAATTAAATTTAGTGGTACTATGCAAAGTCAGTTAATAATCTAATCCAAGGAAAAGCATATGGACATCAAAAACCTGCCACAGGGAACGAATGAGCTCTATAGCCATCTTGGAGTTAGTTCGGAGGTTGACCCTGGAGTTATTTCGGGAGTCAGCTCAGACAAACCTGTTACAAATAACGATATAGCTAATAATGTAGCTAACGATACAGTACCTACAGCATTGCCTGTATTAAATGACAAAGTATCTAATCCGGTGCCCACTTCTAATAAAATACCTACCTCTATTGATGAAGCATTATCAGAAGTTGAACCTTCAACAAGGGATATCGTAGAAAAAGAAAAGGCTAGTAAGCCATTCATATCAAAGATACCTAGCGGAAAAATAATGGGATTTGTTAAAAAGTCCTTACCATATATCGGAGTCTTCGCAGTTGGCATAATCGCTTTCTTTATATTATTCACCAACACATCAATAAATAATTTATTCAGCACAGCGACTAAGACCGTAACGAATACTACCCAAACACAATCCGGAACCAATGTTACAGCTGTACCGGCAAGTCAGTCAACAGCATATAACTCTTGGATTCGTTCTTACTTCTTTGATGTTACCGATTCAAAAATACTTGATCCTAACTATGATTATTCTGGAAACGGTTTGACCAATTACCAAAAATTTCTTCTCGGTTTAAATCCTGTAAGACAGGACACAGCAGAAATAGGTATGTCAGATTCAGCGGCATTGATTGCCGGAATAGATCCTCTAACCGGTGAAAAAATGAGCGATCAACGCACACAGGAGATTGCCGCGAACATAGATTTAGAAGCTCTTTCAAATAAGATTGCTTTAAACAGTTTGAATTCAACGCCTCAAGTCTTAGGCGCCAGCACAACAGTTGCAAGTACCCCAGTGGTTAACGCTTATGTGAATTCCAGCCCCTCTTACACGAGTGCGAATATGAATACCAGCTCTGACTCTCAGATTACCAGTCGTGTATCTTCGACCACTCCGGTAAATACCAAAGATACTGCCCAACTCGATATCTCAACATTAAAAATAAGTGTTCCAATAATTTGGACATCCGATCCTAATAATTTAGAGACAGATTTACAAAGCGGAGTAGTCCATTATCCAGGAACAGCATTGCCAGGGGAAGTCGGAACAGCATATATCTCAGGACACTCATCCAATTATGTTTGGGCAAAAGGAAAGTACAATAATATCTTTGCCAAACTCGGAGATCTAAAAGTTGACCAATCATTTACAATTACAGCAACAGATACTCAGGGCAAAAAAGATATTTATCACTATACAGTAACTGACACTCATGTTTTTAGCGCAACGGATCAGCAACAATTTGCAAGCATAAATAAGTCCGTAGTAGCACTTTCTACATGTTGGCCAATCGGTACAAGTTCAAAAAGATTAGTAGTTTTTGGACAGCTTACTCAGGTAGACCAAGGCCAGTAATCTCTAACAGCCCCTCAAGGGCGACCCGCTTACGAGCGGGCAGCGGCACTCCTCGAATATTCATTAGCGAGGAATCCCGCTGCCGGCTCGAAACCAACCAGTTTCGTCCGAATTGAAAACTCTGTAGGAGGAGAAATATGCGTAAGTTTTCGTTTATCGCTGTTGTTCTGCTCAGTGCGTTTGCGCTGAGTGTGAGTGGGTGCTACATGGCCCCCACACCACAATCGATTACTGTGAATATCAATGGGCCGACTTGCCCAGGCAACTGCCCTACATCAAATCCGAGTTGGGCGCCACAGTCTTCGGCACCACGGCACCACAGCGACTACCCTAATAAGGTTGTCACACGTGAGCCGCAGCAAGTCATTCAGCAGGTTGTGATTGTGCAGCAGCCACAGCCAGCCCCACAGCAAGTGGAGCAGCCTGCGCCGCAACCACAGTATCCACAGTATCAGCAGCCCGAGCCTCAACCACAGTATACACCGCAGCAACCGCAGTATCCTCAGTATGCCCCTCAGAATTATGAGGAGCCCGGATTTATGCCTTATCAGACCCCGATGGGTTTGACGGTCATGATTCCGATTGAGGATAACGAGCGCTGCCGCGAGTACTACAATCACGGTGGCAGAGGTTATCCTCCAACCCGTTGGCATGAGCCACGGCAACGCGGTGGTGGAAACCCTCCGCACCAGCCAAGGCCTGTCGGTCCTGCCCCAGTTCCAACGAAAGGTACTGGACCTGGAAGAGGCACAGGAAGCAGTCCTGTGCCGGTCAATCCCGTAACCCCAGGACAACCTGGGCGTTATGCTCGTGGTGGCACTGGTAGCCTGAATGGGCAGCAGAGTGGACTTCGTTCCCAAAGTTCTGGAGGTTTCCAGAATAGAGGAGGCGCTGTTCAATCCTACTCCGGTTCTCGTGGCAGCTATTCCGGCGGAAAACCATCCGCTGGGAATCGCGGTGGAGGTTTCTCCGGTGGCGGCGGTCGTTCCTTTTCTGGCGGCATGTCGTCCAGAGGAGGAGGCTTCTCTGGCGGTGGACACGGTGGAGGTGGTCATCACTAACCAGTGACGACCAAACCAAAAAGCGAAACCGCTTACGCATGACTCCGTATGCAAGGAAGACTAACCCGTCTTCCTTGCATACACAATTTTCCAAAACAAATTTAGTAGGAAATAGAATTTAAAAGATTGAATTTTATTTTTTACTAGCTTTGCTAGTAAGCAACTAATCAAGGGATATTTAATATCGCAAGTCGATAATTAAGCACCTGTAACCAACAAGTATGAAAAATTTTATCAACAAGTTAAGAAATAAATATGTGATGCTCGCTATCGGATTTTTGACGGCGATTTCCGCTTTCGGCGGAAGTTCTGTCATGGTCTTTTCAGCGAACTGTTCTGGAACTGTGCCCACCGCACCAGTATTCAACTACTGGCCGTTGACCTACAACTCCAGTGATCTTTGTCATGATTTACCATTAATCGATGCCAGGAACTTATCCAGCAGCACTGAAAGAGATGCCAGATATTCCGCATCACAATCAGAACATGATTCTGGAATAAACGCGGCTACTGGCGATACAGTGCGTGTTTCTATTTACTTCCATAATGGCGCTACAGATGAAGAAAGTTACAGAAGCCAAACTACCGCGCACGATGTGACTATCGGTTCTACGTATAGTACAGGCGCTACGACCACACATACTATTGCCGGTTCTTTGAGTGCTAGCAACGCCGCTACGGTTACAAGTAGTAGTGATCATCAAGGTGGTCCTATTACTGTTAATACTTCCAATCCTACTACGTTACAATATGTTACAGGTTCTACGCAGATGTGTATCCAATATGCCGCTGCTCAAGAGCGCGGTGCTGATATGAGCCAGACTTGCGGTACAGATGGTCAAGGGCAATCCAAAATTCTGGTTAACCTTCCAGATGGAATTGCTAATGGAAGCGTCAGTCTTGGTGACTTAAAATCCTGTTTCCCTTATTCCGGTGAAGTTGTTTACTCAGTAAAAATTGTCGCTTCTGTAATCACACCAACAAATCCTACTTTATCCATAACCAAACAGGTCGAAGACCTTACTACCAGCACAGGTTATTCTTCTAGCGTAACTGCAAACCAGAATGACAGTGTCCAGTACAAAGTGATCGTAACAAATACAGGTAATGCTACCGCAAACTCTGTCGTAGTCACTGACCCTGGTACTTCCGGCACGAACATCACAAGCGGACAGATGTCTAACGGTTCATACAGCATCGGTACCTTAACCGCAGGACAGACTACTACTATCACTTATGACGCTAACGTCACCGCTTCCAGCGGATCATACATCAACACAGCTACCGCTTCTGCAAGCAATGCTTCTTCAGTGCAGGCTTCAGCTACTGTTAATGTAAACTCGATTAATGTCTGTTCTTACTTGACCAGCACTGAGGCTGTAAAGGATCTGACTCAAGGTAACTCAAATTATAACAATCAAGTTTACGCAAACCCTGGGGATACTATTAGTTTCCAGATTACGATTGCTAATCCATCCTCAAATTCGATTGCGCAAAATTTGACTATGAGTCAAAGTTTATCCGGCGATTTAAATTATATTTCAGGTTCAGCGACATTGAATGGAAGCTACTATAGCGGATCATTCATAAATACTACCGCAAACTTGGGAGCGTTGAATGCCAATAGTACTGATATTTTTACCTTTCAAGCTACTGTCGGTAACTACAACACAGGATCCACATTGACCAATAGCGTCAATATCAATTCCAGCTGTGGCAGCCAGAGCGCAAGCAGTACGATAATAGTGAATGGACAGACCCCGGTAAATAATTATGGACAATTATCCATAGCTAAATATGTACGTGATATCACTTATGGCAATACTTTACAGAAGACAGTAAATGCCTATCCTAATGACCAGGTACAATATCAGATAACAGTCGGTAACACCGGTACGGCTATATTAAATAATGTAATTGTTAACGATAATTTGCCCGCAGGTGTTACTTATACATCTGCTTCACTAGGCAATGGTAATTATGCTGGTAACGGCAATGTCTCTGTCGGCAGCCTATATCCTGGCCAGCAAGTGGTCATTACTATAAATGCAACAGTTAATGGTACAACCGGGCAGACAATCCAAAATACCGCTTCTGCTAGCGCGACTAATGCGCAGACCGTTTACGATACGGCCATGATTTACATTTCCGGAGTGGCTGGTAATAGTACAAACCTGACTTTCTCTAAGACCGCCTTTAACAATACAAAAAATGCAGATGCTACTAGTATAGCTGCCGATAAGGAAAACTATATTACCTATACTCTTACCACCACTAACAGTGGAAGCACTACAGCAAATAATTTCCAAGTTACAGATGATTTAAGTGGGGTATTGAATTATGCTTCTATGGTCAATCTTAACGGTGGAACCATGAATGGGAATACTATTTCATGGCCAGCCGTTACAATCGCCGCAGGATCAAGCGTAAATGAAACTTTCCAGGTAAGGGTAAATTATAATTTGCCATCAAGCTACAATAGCTTACAGCTTATAAATACTTATGGGAACACAGTCACTGTTCAAATTAACAATCCTAAAGTATTAGGTGCAAATATCGTCGCTCCAACTACCGGTCCGGTTTCTGAAGCTGCGTACGCTCTAGGTTTTGCTTCCTTAATTACTCTTATGTTCTATTTCTTACGCAAAGGAAAATTATCTAAGAGATTAGCAAAAGCATTTCCTAAGGGAAACATTCGCTTTTCCTAAAACATTAAAAAATTGATTGAATACAAAGGCTCCGATTATAAATCGGAGCCTTTTGTGCTATAATGCCAAGTGATGAAACTATCAGTAATTATACCGGCATACAACGAAGAAAAGCGTATTGCTAATACGTTGCTTGACGTTGACTCTTATTTGGCAAAACAGGCGTATGATTATGAGATAATCGTTGTAGTAAATGGTAGCCACGACCGTACTTATGAGATTGTCAGGGAATTAGAGGCCGGCAAGATCAAAAAAGCTATCGCCATGAATTTGGTAGCTGGCGGCAAAGGAAACGCTGTAAAGCGCGGAATTTTGGATAAGGCCAGTGGCGACATTATTCTGTTTATGGATGCGGATAATGCTACGCCAATCTCAGAAGTCAGTAAATTTTTACCTTATTTTACCCAAGGCTACTCGGTTACAATCGGTTCGCGATACTTGGATCCACATACAGTAAAAGTAGCACAACCGTTTTATCGTGTGCTTTTGAGCAGACTATCAAACATAATAATTCAGCTATTGGCCGTACCGGGAATCAAAGATACACAGTTAGGCTTTAAAGCCTTTACTAAAGAAGCAGCAAAAGATATTTTTAAGTTTATTACTATCAGCAGATGGGGTTTTGATATGGAAGTTCTGACCGTTGCTGAATATCGTGGATATAAAATTAAAGAAGTGCCTGTGCAGTGGACCGAATACGGCGGCGGACACGTGCCGTTAAAAGCTTACGTCGAATCATTGTCTGATTTGATAAAGATAAAATTCAAAGCGATAAAAGGGGATTATTCTTTAAAAAATGTTAAAACATAGAATAAATCTGATCACAAATACTTTTGTATTTATTCTGGCGGCATGTGTAAGCGTGCTGCCTGGTTTTTCTGTATCCGCATATTCTCCTTTGCAATTGCAAGACGTAAAAGCAAAAGTTTATGACTTAGAAGTACAAATCAAACAAGGCGCGAATGATTCTTTTTTGTTTAATAATTCAAATTTTATTTCTGAAGACGAACTTTTCTCCGGTACCGCAGACATAAATCTCAAGAATATCTACGAAGTAAAATCAAGAATAAATTCTGCGGATTTTAGCAGTCTTTACGGTGGCTATATAAATTATGTTCAGGAGAGTCAAAGTCTTCAAGCGGAATCGGTTGTCGTCGACGATCCAGGATTTACCACGCAATGGAACGATACAGATAAGCAATGGGGTTTGGTAAAAGCTGCATTTCCAGATGCTTGGTCTAAAACCACAGGCAGTGCTTCTATAATCGTTGCTATTCTAGATACTGGTATAGATGGACAACATGAAGATCTATCCCAGGGGCAGGTAATCAGCGGATTTAATTTTTTGAACAATACTATAATTCCGGCAAACGCGAATTCGGATGATAACGGTCATGGAACTTTAGTTGCTGGTGTCATAGGTGCTTCAACAAATAACTTTCGTGGAATAGCCGGCACCAATTGGAATGTCTCACTAATGCCTCTTAAGGCTTTAGATGTCAGTGGTAGTGGGAGCTCGACTATTGTCGCTAAAGCTATAGTCTACGCCGCTGATCACGGAGCGAATATCATAAACATGAGTTTTGGCGGACAAGGATTTACTGATGACACGACTTTATCCAGTGCCGTAACTTATGCCTATAACAAAGGAGTTGTTTTGGTGGCAGCTGCCGGCAACGATGTTGCTGCAGATGGTGGAAACATGGACTTAAATCCTGTTTTCCCGGTTTGCGATGACAACGGACAGAACATGATAATCGGAGTTGCTGCTACGGATGATAATGATCAAAAGGCTAGTTTCTCAAATTTTGGCAGGGCTTGCGTAGATGTTAGCGCGCCTGGCAAAAGAATCCTATCGACTATCGATATCGATCCTACTAGCGGTAAGGCATTAGACAATGGCTATGCTTATGCATCCGGAACGTCTTTGGCTGCGCCTTTTGTCAGCGGGGAAGCCGCTCTAATCAAGACGCTATATCCTAAAGCGACAAATCAAGAAGTCTATTACAGGATAATCGCTTCGGCTGATCAAATCGATTATTTAAATTCAAATCAGTGCGATAATTCTTCTTGTGCCGGCATGCTAGGTAACGGAAGAATAAATGCCGCCGCTGCGCTCCAGGCGAACCTTGTCCCGCAAGTTATAAATGAGAATAGCGTTGTCCACTTACAAGGATCTTATACTTATTACTTTGTCTCTGGAGGCGTCAAACATCAGATTTCTCCTTTTGTCATGCAACAGAAATTTTCAAATATAATACCAACCGTCGTGACTCCGTATGTGTTAAGCTCGATGCCTGTGGGTTCATTCGTCGCTCCATATGACGGTACTATAATAAAAGTGTCCGGCGAACCAGCGGTTTACGAAATGGTCGGCGGCATAAAACGGCCGCTATCATATCAAATATTTTTGCAACGTGGTCTGACATTCAATGATATTAATATAGTCGGTGATGCGGAGTTCAGTTCCTGGCTTACGGGAACATTCATGCCGCCGCAAGAAGGTACGCTCGTCCGTTCAGTAAAAGACCCGACGGTCTATTGGGTAATAAACGGATTACTCCATCCGATAAACAGGAATTTTTGGATTGATAGGGGATTGAATATTTTTCCGGTAATCATTATTCCGGATTCAGAAATTAAAAATTATGCACAAGGAGATCCGTATGCAATATAAAAATAAAAAGACAATCACATCAATAATAAGCGGTTTCCTTATGTTCTTTCTTTTCGTCAGTCCTGTTCTTGCTGACTTTAATCCTGGAATTTTGATAGCCGACGACGTTTTTAGCAATACTCAATCTTTTAGCGGCGCATCCGGCATCCAGCAATTCCTTAGTTCTAAAGGAAGTCCCTTGGCCAACACCGATCCGAGTTTTTTGCTGATGCTCAAAGAACCGCAGGTAGCTTTGCAAAAATCCGGATTGAATGATCCAGAGCCAAACCTTCCTTACTTACGAAGTGCAGCGCAGTTGATTTGGGATGCATCACAAATGACCGGCATAAATCCGCAGGTCATTTTAGTGACCTTGCAAAAGGAACAAAGTTTGATTACTGGTAATTTTACGGATAACAATTCTTTACAAAGTGCTTTGAATCACGCTTTAGGTTTTAGTTGTCCAGATTCTGGTGGATGCAGTAGCACCTTGAGCGGTTTTTATTTTCAACTTTTCGGGAATTTTGATACGCAGGGCAATCACTATATAGGTGCGCCTGCATCTTTGATGCGCAGCTTTAATACAACAAGCGGACGCGGACCGATGATCGATGCTAGTGGTTCAACTATCGGATCTCCGCTCATCAGGACTTCGCAAGTAGGCGACACGATTCTTTTGCAAAATACTCAAGGCGCACCAAATAATGCGCCTGCTACACAGCAGGTGACAATTGGAGACAAAGCCACCGCTGCTTTGTATAGATATACCCCGCATGTATATAATGGAAATTATAATTTTTGGAAATTCTTTACTTCATGGTTCAAATATGATAACGGAACTCTTGTCAGGATCTCCGGTTCTTCAGACATATATATAATAAATAACGGACAGATGTCATTGATGCCAAGCTTCGTGATGATGTCTCATGGTATTAATGCAGCAACTGCCAATGTCCAGACTATCGCCCAATCAGATTTTAGCAGTTACACGCTCGGTCCGATTTACGCACCATCCGATAACTCAATAATAAAAATTCAAAGTGATACGACCGGCACATATTATGTTTTTGAAAATGGGGTAAAACATCCGGCTTCTCCTTTTGTTATTTCTCAACGTAATTTGGATGTTAATACTAGCTTTACAGTCTCTTTGTCTGACGCTAATCTTTTCCAGACTGGTACGCAGTTGACCCCTGCGGATGGCACTTTGATTCAGCCTGATGGCAGCAAAACAGTTTATGTCGCGCAAAATTCTGAAATCTATGCTTTGACCGGACTTACCTTTAAGCAATACGGATACTCTTTTTCTAACCTGGTTACACTGCCGGTCGCTGAGGTGAATTCGTATGAGAATGGTGGGTTCCTCTTGCCAAAGGATGGCACGCTCATCAAATTCGCAGACTCCGGTACGGTTTATATCTTAAAAGACAAGATGCTTCAACCGATTTCTGGAACCGTCTTCAACTTGTATGGATACTCATTCAAAAATGTTAACACCGTTGATAAGGGTGAATTAGCTTCTGCGACACAGGGACCTTTCCTGACTCCACCGGATGGCACATATTATTATGTGACTTCTAATGGTGCAAACGCTTATTACTATTTCAAGAACAGTGCAATTCACAGTGTCTCCGCTTTTGTCCTTAAGCAAAAGAAGATAAGTAATGCCGTCGCTTTGAGCGCTGGTGAATCAGCCACTTTAAGTGTCGGTGATCCTTTGCCTCCAGTTGATGGAACGATAATCAAAGGTAATTCAAGTACTGCTATCTACGTGATTACAAACGGTCAGAAGGTCGCTTTGGATTACAACACATGGGTTAAAACATATAAAAAGAAAGCACCAAATGTTTTGCCACAGGCTGAGGTAGATTCTTACCAAACACCTTCTTCCGTACAAATTCAACAGTAATCAAAAGCTTTAGATATGAGTGAAAAAGTAGCGCGCAACTTATTTAGCCTGACAATCTCAAAACTTCTAGCTTCGGTTATCGTATTCATCGGTTACGCTAGCATCTTTAGGTATCTAGGTACTGTCCGTTCTGGGCAGTACCAGTTCATATTGGCATTCGCGACACTCTACGGCGTGATTGTCGATTTCGGCTTGCAGCAATATGTAATCAAAAAAGTCAGTGAGTTTCCTGAAGAGTCAGAAAAATACTTCGGTAATTTTTTTACCACAGAAATAATTTTAGCTTTGTTCGTTTATGTCTGTATGATTGTTACCGCCATATTCGGCGGATACAACCAAATTATTTTTGAAGGTATCTTGACTGCCGGTTTTGGTGTGGTTCTTTGCGCGCTGAGTATACCTTTCACTGCTGTTTTGTCTGGACATCAAGAAATGCGCAAGATCGCCTATATGAATTTTTCTAACTCCATGATCAATGTCGGGATTATGGCAATCACTATCCTCACGCATAGGTCTGTGCTCTTTTTGGTGACCGTGCAAATTTGGATGGGTGTCATCAACTTTCTGTTTTACAGTCGAGCGATTCGCAGATATATACCGAATCTGAATTTGCTGAGATATATCAGAAATTTTAATTTTAAAATATCAAAAGATATGCTCATGGCAGCGTTGCCTTTTGGTATGCTCATCGGCTTTAGTATCATCTATAATAAAATCGATGTAATCATTTTGAGTTCTATGCGTGGTTACGCCGAAACGGGGATATATACAGCGGCATACAAATTTGTTGACGCGCTATCGTTTTTCCCTGGCGTAGTTTCTTCTTCGCTCTATCCATTTTTCTCTAGCGCGCTGCGCCTCGGAGACATGACCGCGGTAAAACAAGCCCTGACGAATTATACAAGATATATGATCATTATTGCTTTACCACTCGCTTTTGGCGGAATGGTTCTCGCTCCAAAGCTTATGTTATTAGTTGGTGGAAGTCAGTTCGTTTATGGATACAAAGCTTTGGAAATTTTGGTCTTTGCTATTGCCGTAATGTTTATTTATGCGGCGGTGAACAGCTTGATAATAAACCAGATGACAAAAGTTGCCGCAGTGATTACCTTTGTTAATATATTTGTTAACACCATTGGCAATTTGATTTTGATTCCGCGCTATGGTTTCCAAGCGGCTGCGGTAATGACTTTGGTTTCTGAATTAGTGCAAGCAATCTGCTATTTTATCTTCATCCGCAAAAAAATAGTATCCTTCCCAGTCTTCAGAAGTTTTCCAAAACCAATCGTATGCGCGGCGATTATGGCTCTAGTACTCTGGCCTCTCAGAATGCATTCATTGGCGATCACATTGCCGTTGGGAGCTATAGTTTACGCGACTTTGGCTATACTTACTGGAATGGTAAAGCCAGCGGACTTGGATTATCTTAAAAGAATATTTATCAAGAAAGGCGACGTCACAGTGGAAGAGCAAATGCCTTTGAACATAGATTAAAATAATATGAAAATAGGTATCGAAGCCGAAAGAGCCAATATAGATCGTCCTACAGGAGTTGAGCACTACGCCCAGCAAATGATTTTATCTTTTTCTAAATTGGATCAGAGTAATCAATATGTTCTTTATTTGCGCACGGAACCAAAAAATTGGATTAAGTCTCTGCCAAAGAATTTTACGGTTAAAGTCATGCCGTTCCCATTGTTCTGGACGCAGTTGAGAATATCCTGGGAGATGTTGGTTAATCCGCCTGATGTCTTGTTTATTATGGCTTCAGCGCTGCCTTTTATCCATCCCAAGAATTCAGTGGTGACGATACACGATCTGGCTTGGAAGTTTTATCCAGAAACATTTACAGCAGGTACAAGACGTTATCTGGAATTTTCTACAGCCTTTGCAGTAAGGTATGCCAAAAAAGTCATTGCCGTTTCTGAACAGACACGTCAGGACATCCTGCATTTTTATAAGGTGCCAGCAGAAAAAGTTTGCACGATACATCATGGTTTCGACGCTTCTTCGGAAATCCAAATCAAAAATAATCAGGATGAACTTGATAAAATCACAAAACTTCCAGATAAATTTATTTTATATTTAGGCACGCTGCAACCGAGAAAGAATATCGATGGATTAATAGATGCCTTAAAGCAATTGGAGCAGGAAGATAAATTAAAAAATTATAAACTTGTAATCGCTGGTGGTAAGGGTTGGCTCTATGACAGAATAATAAAAAGGATCGAAGGGGATAAAGACATCATTTATTTTGGGTATGTTAATGACCGCTTTGCCTTATTAAAAAAAGCCTCAATGCTGGTGCAACCAGCTTTTTACGAAGGGTTCGGTTTGCAGATTCTCGATGCTTTTTATGCGAAGGTTCCTGTGGTTTGTTCAAACATATCTTCTTTGCCGGAAGTCGCTGGTGATGCCGCAAAATATTTTGATCCAAAAGATCCAGGAGATATAGCTCAGGCCATAAGCACTCTTATAGAGGATTCGGACTTGTGCGCATCCTTGGTTGCTTTAGGTCAAGAAAGGCTTAAACAGTTTACATGGAGCTCAACGGCAGAAAAAACATTATCAGTATTAACGAATAAATAAAAGGATCTAAAAAGACAGATGATGGAAATGGAATTTTTGAATATCGAAAAAAAAGAAAAAACTTTCTCTAAAACTTTCTTTGTAGTATTAATCGGAATATTGCAAGGATTTTTGGCCGTTTGTGTTTCTACTGGAATGCTCCCGGGATATTTTGCTTGGCTACAGATACTTTTGGCTCTTACAACGGTTATATTCTTGGATCCTTATGATGCTTTGCTCTCGTTGATTATTTCTATACCTTTTTATTTGGCATTACCGAATCCAAAATTTGATTCCTTGTCTGGATGGAGGATTGCCGTTATTTTTGTATTTCTTGGTTGGTTTGTTAAAGATAGGATTTGGAAAAAACATCTGTTCAAAGCGGAATTTTGGAAAGACGTTTATAAACGTTTAGCAGTTTGGGATAAATACATTTTATTTTTTGCAGTCATCGCCGCTGTCAGTATTTTGTTTGAACCATTCAGGATTGTAGGCTTAAAGAAATTTTTATTCTTGGCGAATGCATATCTCATCTATCTTTTGATGCTTGTAATCGCTAAAAATAAAGAGCAAGTCATCGGATATATCAAAGCTTTCTGCTTTTCAGCTATGGCGATCATCGCTTTGGGTTATATCCAATTTATCGCCACATTCTTTAGCAGTACCTATCACTTTTGGCAATATTGGGCAACGGTCATATCACGCAGTTATTATGGAAGTGTCCTATCTGACTCACTAGTTTATTCGAATTCTTGGTTCTCATTCAACACTGGCGGCGCGCCTAGCTTGCGAATGTTTTCAATCCTTCCTGATTCTCATGCTTTTGCTTTGGTTGGAGTGCTGGTTCTCGCGCCTTTGTTCTATTTATTGCAACAGACTCAAAGCAAATCCCAGAGAAAAATATATTGGGCATCCATAATTTTCACGGTTATTTCTATCGGGTTATCGGGTACGCGCGGAGCCTGGGCAGGATTGGTGGTCCCTGCGATATTCTGGTTGTACATGCGCTATAAAAATATCAGCAAGAAAGAATTATATATTTTTTCATCAGCATTCATTTTCTTTATATTGTTTGTTGTCTGTTCTCCTTTTGTGCAAAAAATATTTTCTGATTTTGAAAAAGGACATAATTCCGGAAATTTTCTAACACGTGCCGAAAGTATCTACGATTTGCAGGAATCCTCGAACAAAGGACGCATCCTCATTTGGGAACATACCTTGGCTTATGATCTCAAACATCCTGTTTTAGGAAGTGGCTTGGGGAATTTTGTGATTACATTAAATCCTGGAAGTAAGGATTATAATTCTCTAGCCAACGCCAACGAAAAAGAATTCAATTTGCCTGGCAGGTATATAACCGCTCATGATTTATATCTCGACGTACTTTCAGAAACGGGCATATTCGGATTACTGGCTTTTCTTTTGTACTTTTGGAAGATCTGTAAGACACATTGGCAAGCGATCAGAACCAAAACGAATCCCTGGTTTGTTTATGAATTTTTTATTCTGGTTTGGATTGTCGGATATTCCTTGTTTGATGGAACTTTAATAAATGATAGAGTGTTATTATATTTCCTTGTAGGTTTGGCAATTTCAGCAATATTCTTAAAAGATGAACTAAATAAAGCCTAAATGAAAAAAGTAGCAATAAACCTAGTAAGATTTAATCAGAGCTTTGAGGAATTGATTTTAGCCGTTGATGCGGCATTGGCTCAGGATTATGATAATTTTACATTCACGTTTACAGAAAATGGTTCCCGTGAAAGTATCAAAGAAAGATTACTCGAAAAATATGGAGATAGCCCACATTTTTCCTACAGGGATAATGGTGAAAATTTAGGATTTGCCGGAGCACACAATAAATTTTTTGCTGAAAGCGAAGCGGAATTAGTAATGCCTTTAAATCCAGACGCGATCATGCAACCTGGCTGTCTTTCTGCATTAGTTGCCGTTTTTGAAGATTCGACAATCGGTTCGGCTGAAGGGAAAATGCTAAAACCGGAAGTCCTAAAAGATGGCTCTCATTTGATTGATGGAACAGGATTAATTATTTCTCGTTCCCGTCGTGCTAGAGAACGCGGTCAGTTACAAAAAGATACGGGACAGTACGATCAGGATACAAATATTTTTGGAGTTTCTGGTACGGCTCCGTTATATCGTAAAAGTGCATTGGATAAAGTCAGGATTGGTGACCGTGGATATTTTGACGAAGATTTTTTTGCCTATTGGGAAGACCTTGATCTAGCTTGGCGCCTGCGTTTGGCGGGATACAGATCGGTCTATGTGCCGAATGCGATCTTGTATCATTCTCGTGCAGTGGGACAGAGCAAGAGTGGCTACAAAAATCCAATTCAATTTATAAGTCATCATTCTAAATTTTCCACAAAAGTCAAAAGATGGAATTGGCGCAATCATCTCTTTGCTATCATTAAAAATGATTTCGGTTCCAGTTTTTGGCGTGACTCCTTATTTATTTTTGGTAGGGAAGCGGCGATGTTCGTATATGTCATTTTTTGTGAACCTTCGACATTGGGCGCTATCCCTGATTTTTTTAGGCTCTTGCCGAAGATGCTTAAAAAACGCAAAGCCGTAAAAAAGATGCGAGTCATAAGTTCCGCCGAAATCGGCAAGTGGTTTTTGCAAAAGCAATCGAATTAATTTAAAGAGCTATCATGGATTTATCTATCGTCATTGTTGCCTTCCGCGGTTATAAAGAGCTTCACCAAACAATCGAGGCGATTTTTAAGTCGCAAATTACCTATTCATTTGAAGTGATTGTTGTCGATAACGGCTCTGGCGATGGAACGGCAGATATGGTTGAACGTGATTTTCCGCAATCGCGATATCCTAATCTGAAACTTTTGCGCAACATCAATAATGGATTCGCTAAAGGTAATAATCTTGGAGTCAAAAATTCTTCAGGGAAATATGTACTTTTGTTAAATCCAGACACATCCGTATATGTCGATGCTTTGCAAAAATGCATGGATTATATAACGGCGCATGATGACATTGGCGCACTTGGTTGCAAACTCATAAAAGGCGATGGTACTTTGGATCTTGCCGCGCGCCGTTCGTTTCCTAATCCTCTTAACGCATTTGCTCGGTTCACGGGCCTGCAAAAATTATTTCCAAAGAGCAAGACATTTGGATCGTATAACTTGACCTATATCTCCGATACGGAAACCATGGATGTGGATTCCTTGGTCGGAGCATTCATGCTTATGCCTCGCGATATTTTTGACAAAGTCGGCATGCTTGATGAAGAATATTTTATGTATGGTGAAGATATCGATTTGTGTTATAAAATCAAAGAAGCTGGCTATCGAGTCATTTATTATCCGGAAGCAATCACGTATCATTTTAAAGGAGCATCCTCACGCAAAACTCCGTACAAGATGCTTTATCGTTTTCATCAGTCTATGTGGATTTTTTACAGAAAGCATTATCGCCAAAAATATCCTTTTCTCTTGAATTGGCTGGTTTACGTCGGTATTTGGTTAAGGTTCTCTTTGAAGTGCGTTCAGAACTTTTTTAGAAAAAATAAATTCGTCAGTAAATAATTACATCTTAAAACGACCCGAAAATGAATAGAGAAGAATTAAAGAAAAATTTTGAGCAGCGTTTTACCGATACCGCAAAAATCCGCGGTTATTTCAAAGCGTCAGAATTGCAAAAAATCTTGCACTATCCGCCGCAGATTACTTTTTTCAAGTTTCTTTCTAAAATATCACCGAGCGTAAATAAAAAGACTATCGTCAGTCAAAAATTATTCAGTGGCAGGGATTTTCTCACCGAAGGGTATTATTTGGATTATTTTACCTGCGGTTATATCAGCGAAGACAACGAAGTACGTATGACCAGATATCTGTTTAATCATCTTCCTGATAGCGGAACTTTTTTTGACGTAGGCACTCACTATGGTTTTTACTCGCTCCTGGTCAAGGATATCTCGCCAAAAATCACAATTCATTGTTTTGAACCTTCGCCGTCAACTTTTAAGATACTTTCCGAGAATATAAAAGGTACAGATATCCTGCTTAATCAGTTTGCGCTTTCTTCCGCACTTGGAGAAAATAAATTCGCGATTTTTAAGGATCATGGTCTAGCAGGGTCTAATTCTTTATATGTGGAAGAAGCTAAGCAGATTGTGCATACCGATGCCTATGACCAAATAGTAGTGCAGACAAAAACTTTGGATTCGTATTGCGCGGAGTCTGGCGCGCAGCCATCCATTCTCAAAATCGATGTGGAAGGTGCGGAAGAGGATGTGATCGCTGGTGGCCTTAAGATGATTTCACAATATCACCCAGAGATCATCATGGAATTATGGCCTGTGGGACATAATGATAGGCATATGAAAGCTTTTACCTCATTGGAAAATTTAGGCTATGAATTTTTCAGGATAACCGACAGTGGGGAATTATCATCAATAGATCTTTCGCAAATGCAAAATTTACCGGAAATAGATAATATCGTTTGCCGTCATTCGTCTATAAAATAACAAAATAAAATAACCAACGCATGACTATAGGTATTGACCTTACAATATTCAGGAGTTATCAAGGCACAGAAGTTTTTACGGAAAACATTGTGCTTGCTCTTGTGCGTCAAAATCCGGATGTTAAATTCGTGATTTTTAAAGGCCAAGATTTTCTAAAGATATTTGATGCGGAATCCTCGAAGATGCCGAATGTGCGCATCGTAAATTTTAAAAGATTCCGCAATTCAATAGGTGTTATTTTGCAGCAGCAATTAGTATTGCCCTTTCTCTGTTTGAGATATGGTATAGATCTTCTTTATTCGCCTTCGCCGTTTTTCTCGTATCTTGCTCCGGCAAAAAAAATAAGCACGATTCATGATTGTGCCTACGCTCGATACAAAGAATTCCGCAATGTTTTTTCTGAAGCATATATTTTGCTTTCCATAAATCTAGCTAAGTATTTATGCTCTGCTGTTTTAACAGTATCAAATTTTTCCAAAGAGGAATTGGTGCAAATGTATCATTTCAGTCCGGATAAAATCCAAATGATTTATGAGGGTCCTGCAAATCCGGATTTATCTGTTCAGGAATCGACAAATAATCCAGCGCTCAAAGATATCCTTGCAAAGAAATATTTTATTTATGTCGGAATCACAAGACCGCGCAAAAACATTATTCGTTTGGTAGAAGCTTTCAAGATATTTCTACCTGGCCATCCTGAATATAAATTAGTTTTAGCCGGTTCCATCAGCACAGCCTTTGTTGATGTCGGGCAAAAGATTAAAGAGTTGAATCTAGAAGAAAGCGTTATTCAATCCGGTTTTGTCAGTAATACAGAAAAGACACTTTTGTTTAAAAACGCGCAAGCTCTTACATACCCTTCGCTTTACGAAGGTTTTGGTTTGCCCGTGTTAGAGGCGCAAGCTTTGGGTCTGCCTGTGCTGACTTCTAACACATCTTCCTTACCTGAAGTCGCAGGAACAGGCGCTATCTGCGTCGACCCTTTGAATATCCAAAAAATTGCCGAAGCTATGAATAAAATAGTAGAGAATAATAATTTTCGCGAGCAATTGATTTTAGACGGACATGAAAATGTAAAAAGATTTTCTTGGGAAGAATCGGCAAGAGAAGTAATGAGGATTTTTAAAAAGATATGAAGATTCTCCAAGTAAACAAACATTATGCTCCATGGGTTGGAGGGATTGAAACCGTAGTCCAAGATATTGCCGAGGGTCTAAAAGGGCATCAAATGCGGATTTTGGTCTCGCAAACTGAAACCGGTAAGGATACGGAGAAGGAGATTGTTAACGGTGTAGAGGTATATCGCGCGCGAATGCTCTGCAAGATTCAAAGCATGCCTGTTTCTTTTGATTTTTTGAAATTATTCAAAGAGCTCAGTGCAGATTCTGACATAATTATTATTCACCATCCTTTTCCATTGGCTTTCTTAGCGGCTCTTTTGTATGGCAGAAACAAAAAAATAATAGTTTGGTACCACTCCGATATTGTTCGTCAGAAAATCTTGAATTTTTTTGTTCAGCCTATAATCAAAAAGGTATTAAAACAGAGTTCTAAAATCTTTGTTCTTGGTGAAAATATCGTTAAGTATTCAAAACTTTTAGAACCGCTTAAAAATAAGTGTGTTGTTGTGCCGTTCGGTATTGATCTTGATAGATTTAATAATCCAAAAGATTTAGAAGAGGCACGATTAATCAAGAATAAATATACTCAAAGAATTATTTTGACTGTCGGCCGCCTAGTTTATTATAAAGGCTTTCAGATATTGATTGAGGCGATGTCTGGTGTGGACGCTCAATTAATTATAATTGGAGATGGTTCATTAAAAGAAGAATTACAGGCACAAATCGCACAAGAAAATTTACAAAATAATATTGAGATTATTCCGTACGTTAAATCTTTGGTGCCGTTCATGCAAGCTTCTGTTTTTTTTGTATTACCATCAGTTGCACGCTCAGAGGCTTTCGGTATAGTTCAACTGGAGGCGATGGCTTGCGGTAAGCCTGTAATCAATACGGCCTTACAAAGTGCTGTTCCGGAAGTCAGTCAAAATGGGTTAACTGGCATAACCGTTGATCCTAGCAACTCCAAAGTTCTTAAAGAAGCAATCACTACTCTTTTGAATAACAAAGAACTTCTTAATCGATATGGTTTGGCGGCAAAAGAGCGCGTGCAAACATTCTATTCTAAAGAAAAGTTTGTAAAAACTATAGAAGAGAATTTATCAGAAATAGTGAGTTAGGATTAATCACAAAAACTTGTCAGGAAAAGCTCATACAATTATACTAAGAACATGATTTCAAATAAAAAATATTTTATAACATTAGCCGGAGCGGTAATAATTGTTTGTGCCGCGTTTGCCGGTGGTATCGAATTAGGCTACCGCGGTTTAAGCTTGACTTCAAAGAGTACCATACAGCAGATAATTAAAGGTAACTCGACTCAAGCCGTAAGCTTTCAGCCTTTGTGGACTGTTCTCCAAGACCTCCAAGATAATTATATTGATGCGGGGAGCATAAACGCGCAGCAAGAGATGTACGGCGCTATAAAAGGTGCGGTTGCTTCAGTAGGCGATCCTTACACTGTATTTTTTGACCCAAAAGCCTATAAAGATTTTTCTACACAATTATCAGGAAGCTTCCAGGGTATAGGTGCGCAAATGGCCTTGAAGAATAATCTTCCGACTATCGTTTCGACTTTACAAGGGAGTCCCGCCAAAGCCGCAGGACTATTTTCCGGAGACGAAGTCATCAAAGTTAATGACAGTGATGTCACCACTTTAAGTTTGGATGATGTAGTCTCTTTGATTCGTGGTGCGGCAAATACACAGGTAAAGATAACAATTTATCGCCCAAGCGCAAACAAACAAATGGACTTTAACATCACTCGCGCGCAAATCGATGTTAAGAGCGTAGCCTATTCCGAGAAATCTTTTTCCAACGGGAAAAAATATGAACTCATTACGATCAATGAATTTGGAGATGATACAGATGCCGGGTTCAAAGAAGCAGCAGCTGATGCTGTGAAGAATAATGTTTCTGGAATCGTTTTAGATCTTCGTGGAAACCCTGGTGGTTATCTGAGTTCCGCCGTAAACACCGCTTCTTACTGGATTCCTGCAAACAAACTCATCGTCAGTGAAGCACATTCTGACGGTTCAACTATACCTTACTATTCAAACGGTAATGAATCATTGAGTAAGATTCCTACAGTTGTATTGATGGATGGCGGAACAGCATCTGCCGCGGAAATATTATCCGGTGCTTTGCATGATTACGGAATCGCAAAATTAATAGGAGACAAGAGCTTCGGCAAGGGTTCTGTGCAGAAAGTCATAACCGATGGTTTGCCTAGCGGTACAGCTATAAAAGTCACAGTCGCCAAATGGCTTACGCCTAAAGGTCAGAATCTCAATCACAATGGCTTAGATCCTGATATCAAGATAGATATAACCCAGGATCAGATACAAGCCGGACAAGACCCACAGATGGATAAAGCTACTTCGACATTGCAGGGCGAATAAAGGAGAACAAATCAATGATTACATCAAAAGATGTCCGTACAAAATATTTAGAATTCTTTAAGAGCAAGGGGCACACGATTATCCCTTCGGCTTCTTTGATTCCTCAAAATGACGCTAGCGTACTTTTCACCACAGCCGGAATGCATCCGCTGGTTCCATATCTTTTGGGAGAAAAGCACCCAGGTGGAACGCGCATTACTGATGCTCAAAAATGTGTGCGTACTACAGACATCGATGATGTCGGAGACAATAGGCATCTTACTTTTTTTGAGATGCTTGGCAATTGGAGTTTTGGAGATTATTTTAAGAAAGAAGCTATCGCTTGGTCTTTTGAATTTCTGACATCCAAAGAGTGTTTAAACATAAATCCAGCACATCTATATGTGAGCGTTTTTAAAGGTGATACCGATGTTGCAAAAGATGAAGAAGCCATCGAAGCATGGGAGAAGGCTTTTCGCAGTCATGTTGAAAATCCAATCAACGCTGAATTTCAGGAAGATATTTATAGTTTTGGCGGAGTAAATAAAATTTTTCCTTTTGATAGAAACAAGAATTGGTGGCAGGCGGGGGAAACTGGACCAGCGGGTCCAGACAGCGAAATGTTCGTCGATACCGAGGCTGAGCTACCAGAAGAGATGCGAGTAAAACATTCCAAGTGGCAGGCGGAAAATAAAAGCACAGAAGGATGCAACATAAATTGTGATTGCGGCAGATTCGTAGAAATCTGGAATGATGTCTTTATGCAATACAATGGCATCGGTGGCGGGAAATATGAACCGCTCAAGCAAACCAACGTCGATACTGGTATGGGTTTGGAACGTGTCGTAGCTTTTTTGAACGGACAGCAATCCGTTTTTGATACTGATTTGTTTTCTGGAGCATTCAATATAATTTTGGAGCAGATCGGTGCTGGTGGCGAAGTCCAAGAGCGCAAACAGCGCATAGTCGCTGACCATTTGCGTTCCGCGGTGTTTATCGTCAGTGACGGAGTCATACCATCAAATAAAGAACGTGGATATATTTTGCGCAGGTTATTACGTCGAGCCTTGGTTCACGGCAAAATGCTTGGTTTGCATGGTGATTGGGTGCGACAAATCGTCGAACATTATATTCAACTTTATGCTAGTGCCTATCCAGAACTAGAGCAGAATCATGCTTTGATACTCTCCACAATTTTAGAAGAAGAACAAAAATTTGCGAAGACTCTAGAAGCAGGATTAAAAGAACTGAATTCTTTGATGTCCGCAACGGATGAGAGTAAAGGGTTCAGCGCGGCGAATGCCTTTTTGCTTTTTGAAAGTTTTGGCATACCTGTTGAAATAACCAAAGAGATTCTCAGGACTGAAAATATAAAATACGAAGAAAACTTCATAGAGAATTTCGAGAATGAGATGAACCGTCATAAGGATCTTTCACGCACGGCGTCTGCTGGTACATTCAAAGGTGGGCTAGCGGATCACGACCCTCGAACTATCAAGATGCATACAGCTACGCACTTGATGCAGGCTGCTTTGCGCAAAGTTTTGGGCGAACATGTCTTTCAAAAGGGTAGTAACGTCACATCTGAACGCACACGTTTTGATTTTACGCATAATCTAAAAATGACCCCAGAGCAAATCAAAGAAGTAGAAGATTTGGTCAATCAGGCAATCCAAAAGGCCATGCCTGTAAAAAAAGATCTCCTCTCTCAAGAAGAAGCTCGAAAGCTCGGAGCGCTTGGAGTTTTTGGAGAGAAATACGGAGATACAGTTTCTATATATACAATCGCTGATAATGATGGAAATATTTTTTCTAGAGAATTTTGCGGTGGTCCGCATGTAGAAAATACTTCAGAGATAGGCAAGTTTAAGATTCTCAAAGAAGAAGCTGTTTCCGCTGGTGTACGCAGAATAAAAGCGACTATCGAATAAAAAGTTTTAGGATAGTTTGCTTGGACTCGCTTGTATCTTAAAAACAAAAATATGAGAATAGAAACAATAAATATTCCACCATTCGAGAACAAAAAAATAGATCTTCCTGATCCTGAGTTTTTGTCATACCAACCTGATTTTGCTTTGATACAAGAAGCCAAAAAAGAATATGGCCAGTATAAAAATATTTTAGTGATAGGGCATGGTGGTAGTGTCACCAGCCTCGCCGGACTTTTAGGTGCCATGCCAAATCCAGAGAAGAATGTTTTCTTTTTATCGACAGTCGACCCTGATTATATCTTTAGCCTTAAACAGGAATTAAAAAAGGAAGATACTCTTGTGATAGCCGTTTCTAAATCCGGAGAAACTGTCACTCAGATTGAAGCTCTCATGCATTTTATTGATTTCCCATTGCTCTTTATCTGCGGAGCTGGGAGTACTTTGGACGAGCTCGGCAAAAAAGTAGGGGCTAAAATTTATATTCATCCTCCAATTGGTGGTAGGTATACAGCTATGACAGAGGTGGCTTTACTACCAGCTGCAATAATTGGATTACCAGTTGAAGAAATATTTTCTGGCGCGCAAAGAATCTATAAGGAATATAAATACGATAATATCGCTAGCAAGACCGCTCAAATTTTATATCAGCTGGAAGAAATAGGCTATGTCGATGTTTTTATGCCTTTCTATTCTCACAGTCTTTTTGATTTTTCAGGTCTAATTGTGCAACTAGCACATGAAAGTTTTGGCAAAGACGGAGTAGGGCAGACTTATTTTGCTCACGAAGCTCCGGAAAGCCAACACCATACCAACCAAAGATTTTTTGGCGGGCGCAAGAATGTCGCAGGCCTCTTTATTACCCAAGAGAACTTTAAACACGACACGCTTACTATTGTTCCAACAAACGCTCATAGTTTGCATATAAAAGACAACGCACTAGTCAGATTAAATAATATTCCTTTAAGTTTTGCGATGCACTCCGAATTTGGCGGAACATGGGAAGATGCTAAAATGAATAAAATACCATGTCTGGCTTTACACGTCCTCTCTGCAGAACCGGCAGAAGTCGGCGCATTTGTTGCATTTTGGCAGTTATTTGCGGTATATTCATCATTGATGCGTGGCGTAAACCCTTTTGATCAGCCACAAGTAGAAGAATCCAAAAAAATATCTTGGAACAAACGATTGAATTTTATCAATAAATAAGTAAAATCTAAGTCATGCAGCGCAATATCCCAATAAACGTAGACGATGATTTTAGTAAGGTTATAGCTAAATTATCATATGCCCAGTCACAGGACATAATTTTAGTTGTGCCAAAAGGCGCGCTGCTCTTTTCTGACCCGCTCAATTTGAGATTGCTAAAAAAACGCACTGATTTATTAGAGCAGCGTATTTCCGTACTGACAATGGATCAGGATGGCAGGCGCTACGCCCAAGAAGCTGGTTATGCGGTACAAGGTTTTGCTTCGATGCAAAAAAGAAGTTTTGGAGATATGGGAGGCGCCAGGCATTCATCTGCTATGCCGACACAAAGGCGTGTAGAGCGTGCAGTACCTCGTGCTATGCCACAAGAGCGAATACCAGAGCGACCGGTCGAAAGAATGCCGCAGAGGTCGCCAGAGCCGATCGTACAGCCACAACAGCAGGTCTACCAACCGCCGCAGGTATATCCACAGAACCCAATTTACCCAATTTACAAAGAGCCGCAGCAAAGTACTGATTTTTTTGAAAGGGAAAACGCAAAGATTGATTTGGCTAAATTCCAGCCAGAGCCAATCAGGGATCACGATATAAGAAATGTTCGAAGTGGCGGAAGGTTCATAAATAAAATTGTTTTGAGTGTTTTTTGCTTAGCGTTAATAGTAGTATTTTTGTTAACGGCTGTGATTTTGCCACAAGCAAATATTACCGTATATGCAAAAACCAATCCTTTATTGCGAGACATGAGAATTACTGTAGATGCGAATGTTCAAGCATCAAATACCGACCAGCTGGTGATTCCTGGTGTTAAAATCAATCAGAATGAAAAATTCACACAGACTTTTCAATCTAGCGGAATCAGTAATAGCGGCGGGAAGGCGACTGGTAGTGTCGTAATCTATAATTTTACAGGACATCTCTTAAAGCTGGGCGCTGCAACTACTACGCTTACCGCTGGGAATAACGTTTACAGATTAGTTTCTGATGCGGCAAACATAAAACCGACAAAATATTTTTCTAACGGTACCGACATAGATACATCAACACTTTCTCCTGGTGTGACGATTGTAGCTGACCAACCTGGAGAGTCTTATAATCTGCCGCAAGGTACTAGGTTGGAAATTCATAATAGTATTTTAGGCACCATTCCTCAGCAACTTTATGCCAGGAATGACACGCAAGGAATTGCCGGTGGTAGCTCCTCTGAAAATAAAATCGTTTCTGCTTCTGATTTAAGCATGGCGCAAAGTGCGTTGCCTTCTGGTTTGTTGACTGCCGCTGAACAACAATTGCAAAGTTCTAAAAATTTGATCCTATTAGATACTGGTGCTAAGTTGCAAAATAGTACTGTGACTTTTGACCATGCCGTAAATGATTCAGTGCCTTCTTTTGGTGGTACCATTAGTGGTAACCTATCTGGCTTGGCTTATAGTCAGGACCAGCTTAAGAAACTTTTGTCTGCAAGAATCGCTCTTACTTTAGATAGTGGGGCATATCTTATTAGCGATGCTGCCAGCCAAAAAATTACTACTTCTTTTGCATCCTACGATCCTAATTCTTCTTCGGCTATCTTGGATGTTCATTTTGAAGGATTGGTAAGCTACAATGTAGATTCAACTTCTATACCTGCAAAAATAAGGGGTAAAAACGCCACAGAAGTGCAGAACTTACTTTTGACCGATCCGAACATTGTTGGCGTGGATATAGAATTTAGTCCTTTCTGGGTGAAAACCGTACCTAGATTTTCTAATAAAATTCAAATAAATATAAAGCAGAAACAAAGTCAATAAACACCAGTGTTCAGAGCCTGTTTATTTGACATCTTCGCAATGATTTGTTAAAATCCTTATGTTATTATTTTTAGCCACAAAAAACCATTTCTAACCGCACGCAAGACTTAGGGAAGTCTGACAAAAGCAAAGAAGTAATCGAGTTAGAGGGTAAAGTTATAGAGAATTTACCCAATGCTCTTTTTCGTGTCCAGATCACATCTGGGCAGATGATTCTCGCGCACATCGCGGGGAAACTTAGAGTAAACAAGATTCGTGTTTTGCCAGGTGATAATGTCATTGTGGAAGTAACCCCCTACGATTTGACCCGTGGACGGATAATAAGGAGATTGAGATGAAAGTACGCGCAAGCGTTAAAAAAATGTGTAAAGATTGTAAGATTGTCCGCCGAAGCGGCAAGATTTTTGTTATTTGTCCTAAACATCCTAAGCATAAACAGCGACAAGGGTAGAAACCTTTCGTATAATTATTTTTTCAAACTATGGCACGTATAGCAGGCGTTAATTTGCCCAACGACAAAAGAATAGAAGCAGCTCTCCCTTATATTTTTGGTGTAGGCTGGCCACTCTCAACTAAGATTCTTAAAGAGACTGGTATAGATCCTGATAAGCGCACTAAAGACCTTACAGACGTCGAAGTTAATACTCTTCGTGAGTATATCGAAAAGCGTTATAAGGTTGAAGGTCAGCTTAGACAGCAAGTCATGTCTAATATCAAGATTCTCAAAGAGACTGGCGCTTACAGAGGCACAAGGCATGCCAAGGGACTGCCGGTAAGAGGTCAGAGAACTAAGACTAATTCCCGTACCAGACGAGGTAACGTTAGAAAGACGGCTGGATCTGGAAGAAAGAAAGATTCCGCAAAGACATAGTCTTGCAGTAGCATAACCAAATTTATGGAAGAAACAACGAATTTACAAACAACTGAAAAAGAAGTAGTTAAAGCTGCTGTCCCGGCAAAGCGCAAAAAAGGCGCGAAGGTTAAGATCACCCGTGGTGATGTCTATGTACAGTCAACTTACAACAACACTATAGTTTCTATTACAGATCCTAATGGTGATGTTATCGCTTGGGGTTCCGCCGGCTTAGTCGGTTTTAAGGGCTCTAAGAAATCTACACCATACGCTGCTCAGAGAACTATGGAAGATCTTTTGCAAAGAGTCAAAGATCGCGGATTGGTAGAGGTTGATGTTTATGTAACCGGAATCGGTTCTGGACGCGAATCAGCTGTCAGAGCATTACAAGGTTCTGGACTTAACGTTCTT
>Ga0302280_1000102_pt1 | contig 78044 bp, 70 predicted proteins | sample III_Fen_E1_1_FD_198771 | JGI IMG/M metagenome (GOLD analysis project Ga0302280, IMG submission 198771) | Peat permafrost microbial communities from Stordalen Mire near Abisko, Sweden - III_Fen_E1_1 | ecosystem: Environmental > Terrestrial > Soil > Wetlands > Permafrost | place: Sweden: Abisko... | reverse complement strand
GTTTAGTTTCCGTCATAAATATTACTCGATTGTCCCCAACACCGCTCCGACTGATCCTTCTTGACCCTCATCAACGAGGATCGATCCAAGCTTTCCTGCCGCAGGTGCTTCAATAACAAAAGAAGCCTTGTCCGTGACCGCTTCACAGATTTCCTGACCCACGACGACGCTTTCACCAAGCTTCGCATGCCAGCAAGCAATGGTTGCCTTAGTAATGCCTTCACCTAATTCTGGTAGAATAATATTTGTCATCATTAAACCTCCACAACACCCGGCGTTGAGGTGGTTGAGTTAAAAATTATTTCTAAACAATTCAATTGTTTTTGCCTTAACTTCTTTCATTGACACCTCATGGCCTTTTAATTTTTGCATGGAAGTCATGCGCACGTTAAGACCACAGGGTTTAATTAAATTAAAAAGGGATAAATCCGTATTAATGTTAATTCCTAACCCATGATAAGTCACCCATTTGCGCACTCCCACCCCAATGGAGATGATCTTATCTTTACCCACGAATACGCCCCGTTGCCCTGAAATACTTATTGCCAATATACCAAAATTCTTCAATAAATCAACCGCAACTTCTTCAAGCTTTTCCATATAAACTTTTAGATCTTTGCCATGATTATTTAAGTTAAAAATGGGATAAATAATCAATTGCCCAGGCGCATGCAAAGTGACATCTCCTCCACGATCCACCATAGTGATCTTCACCCCACGTTCTTCAATATCATGACGCTGATAAAGCAAACTTGCTGGATTTGTCATTCTGCCAAGCGTCAAAACCGCAGGGTGTTCGCAAAAAATTAAATGATCCGGCGCACCCATCTGAACCTTCTCAACAAGATCCCTCTGACGTCGAAAACCTTGCGTATATTCAATCAATCCCCAATCTTCAACAATGATATTCATTGCCATCTATTTCCAAAAATAAAGGTGACGGACACATTTATTGTAAAAATAAATGTGTCCGTCACCTTTATTTCGTTATTCATGGAAACCATTATAGTTTTTTACAAATTGCTTCAGCCATCTCCATAGTCCCAATAGCCGAGGGATCATTACGATCATCCTTTAAATCATACGTTACAGATACACCCTCTTTTAGAATGGTACGGACTGCCTTATCTAAACGATCAGCAGCCGCTACTTCTTTAAGATGACGTAACATCCAGACTGCTGAAAGTATCGTTGCTGTCGGATTAACTTTATTTTGACCAGCATATTTAGGGGCTGAACCATGCACTGGTTCAAACAAGGCAATTTCATCACCATAATTAGCTCCCGGAGCCACTCCCAAGCCACCCACCAAACCGGCACAGAGATCAGAAACAATGTCCCCATACAGATTAGGAAGCACCAGGCAATCGTAAAGAAAGGTGTACTGAATTAACTGCATGCACATATTGTCCACGATATTATCATTGAATTCAATCTTGCCCTCGTATTCTTTAGCAACATCCTTGGCGCATTGCAAGAATAACCCGTCGGTGAATTTCATAATATTGGCTTTATGCACTGCGGTCATTTTCTTTCGGCCAAGCTTTACAGCCCAATCAAAAGCAAATTTCACGATACGACGTGACCCGCTCACAGAAATAGGCTTGATCGAAATAGCCGAATCCTCTTTGATTTTCTTAGGGGACATCTCATTGATCAAATTACGAAGGCGATCACACTCTGGAGTTCCCAGATCAAACTCAATACCCGCATATAAATCTTCCGTATTCTCACGAAAGATCATTAAATTCACATCTTTAATAGGTGTCTTTGTACCTTCATAATAAATACAAGGACGCACACAGGCAAAGAGATCAAGTGACTGACGTAATTGAACATTGACCGAACGAAAACCTTTGCCAATAGGGGTTGTGATTGGTCCTTTGATGGCCGTTTTATTGCGACGAATGGATTCCAGCACCTCATCTGTCAAAGGCTTGCCATATTTTTGCATGGACTTCTCGCCCACTTCCTGAACTTCCCAATTGATCTTTACACCGGTCGCATCGACGCACATTTTCATGGCGTTGGTTACTTCCGGCCCAATACCATCCCCTGGTAATAATGTGACTGTATGACTCATATTAATTCCCACCTTTCTTAACCACCAAAAATTCACGTTATCCCATTTGGGCTTGTTTCTTAGACATTAAACTCTTCAACTCATTAACATCAGTAGCCATCTCTAAAGCCGTTTCATAGGTAATAATATTCTTTTCATAAAGATCTTTAAGTGACTTGTCAAAAGTCCGCATCCCATATTGACCGCCTGTCTGAATGGCTGTGCGCAATTGTTCAACAGACCTCTCACGGATCATGTTACGAACACCAGCGGTAGCAATCATAATCTCTGGGACCATGATGCGTCCCTTGCCAGTCGCCCGAGGAGCTAATTTTTGTGAAATCACCCCCTGAAGCGCCGATGAAAGTTGAAGACGAACTTGCTGCTGCTGATATGGCGGAAAAACATCAATGATACGTTCAATAGTTTGCGGGGCATCAGGGGTATGGACGGTCGCTAAAACCAAATGCCCTGTTTCCGCGGCAGTCAACGCCGTCGAGATCGTCTCTAGATCACGCATTTCTCCAACAACAATGACATCCGGATCCTGACGCAAACAACGCTTGAGGGCTTCAGCAAATGAATTAGTATCACGATGAACCTCACGCTGCTTGATCACTGATTTCTTATTTGTATAAATATATTCAATAGGATCTTCGATACACATGATCACACATGTACGCTCGGTATTAATAAGATCTATCATTGAGGCTAAGGTTGTTGTTTTACCTGTACCGGTCGGACCTGTTACTAAAACCAATCCGTTTTGTTTACGCGCCATATCAGCGATCACCGGCGGCAAAAGCAATTCATCCATTGAGGGGATAAATAAAGAAATTCGACGAAATGCGGCCTCAACGGAACCACGCTGAATATGCACATTCACACGAAAACGATCCAAACCTGTCAATGCTAATGAGAAATCTAATTCCTTTTCATTCTCAAAAACAGATTTCTGAGTTTCCGAAAGGGCACTATAAATCATGTCATGTATTTGATCACGATTAAGCGGCTCATCACGAAGAGGAATAAGTCGACCATCTATACGAAAAATCGGAGGGCTCTTCTCAGTCAAATGCAGATCAGAAGCTTTTTCTTGAATGGCCAATAAAAGAAGTTCTCGTAAATTAGGAATTTTATCCATGATTAGAGATCCAACGACCCACGCGAGCAATACCTTCCTCAATCCTCGCGTCAGATGTAGCAAAACTAAATCTTATATAATTAGGAGCCCCAAACCCATCCCCCGGGATACCAGCCACCTTGACCTCATCCAACATCTGTTTGGCGATCACCGTCGCATCTCCAACTTTAGAAAAATCACAAAAAACATAAAATGCGCCTTCAGGTCGAATATAAGAAAGCTCTGGGATACGATCTAAACATCGCAACATCAAATCGCGGCGCGCTTTAAATATCTGGCACATCTGAACAATAGACTCAGGTGACGCATTCAAAGCTTCCTTAGCCGCAAACTGACTGATCGATGAAGGATTGGAGGTTGAATGATCCTGGTATTTCTTAATATACTCCATGATCTCAAGCGCTCCAGCCGCATAGCCAATACGCCAACCAGTCATGGCATAGGCTTTAGAAACACCATTGACTGTCAAGGTCAGATCAAAAATTTCTTTGCCAAGTGACGCTATCGAGCTAAATTCATTAGTATCATAAATCAACTTCTCATAGATTTCATCACTAATCACATAAATCTTATGCGCCACACAAATCTCCGCGATTTTGGCTAGTTCTTGCTTGTGATACATCACCCCCGTTGGATTAGACGGCGAGTTTATAATCAAAATTTTAGTCTTAGGCGTGATATGCTTCTTTAACAGCTCAGGCGTGATCTTAAATTGACTGCTCGCATCAGTTGAAATAATCACTGATTTCCCACCAGCGGCCTTGACCATCTCAGGATAGCTCACCCAATAAGGCGACTGAAAAATAACCTCATCTCCGTCGTCAACAAGAACCTGGATGATATTAAACAAGGAATGCTTAGCTCCACAAGAGACAACGATCTGATTGGGCTTATAAACAAGGCCATTATCTTTCTGAAATTTCGCGACAATCGCCTCACGAAGATCCTGAGTCCCGATCGAAGGGGTATATTTGGTCATCCCGCTTTCTATGGCCTTGATGCCCGCTTTCTTGATAAAATCTGGCGTATCAAAATCAGGTTCACCAGCCCCAAAATTAACCACATCATGCCCTTGGGCCTGTAATTCTTTAGCGCGAGCCGTGATCGCCAGCGTCGTTGACCCTACGATATCTTTAATCCTACGATTAACGTGCAACATAACAATCTCCTTCCTTATAATTCCAAAAGTTTTTTCATTGATTAGGTCGGGCCAACGCCCTTCCTCATTCATTATTAAGCTGCCACCAAACAAATACCCGCTTTATTAGCAATGTTTACGGTTTTTTCACGATCAATAATCAAAGTCTTCCCAGCTTCTATGGCCAGGCACGCAGCTTTCACTAAAACCATTGTTTGAATCGTACGCGGCCCGATGACTGGCACATCAAAACGGCTATCCTGGGCCGGCTTGGAAGTCTTAACAATCACTGCTCCTTCTCGTGCTATCTTACCGCCACGGGTAATCGCATGGTCAGTGCCTTCCATTGCTTCGATTGCGACAATAGCTTTTTCCTTGATCACCACCGTCTGACCAATGTCAATGCCCCCCATAAGCTTGGCAATGGTCAGTCCAAACTCAATGTCTTTCAATTCACTGACGCTGGGGCCACGTTTGGTCAAGGTGCCTTTAGGAGCTAAATACTTCTTTAATAAAAAAGTGGAATCCAAAAGCGACATACCTTCTTTATTCAAACGATCCGCCACAGCAGAAAAAATAGTATCTGCCTTGCGATCACGTAAAGCGTCAGATAAAGCTTGGAATTCTTCATCAAGTTTAACAGCAGGGTTAAACAAGTTATCCTGATTGACCTGTCCTGCCATGATGACCTGACTCACAGAATTCTCACGAAAATATTCAAAAAGCTTCTTTAATTCACCCACTTTAAAATATTGAAATTTATCGACGAAGAAATATAAAAGAGGTGACGTATCACCCACAATAGCAGCAACCACAATCTTATAACCCTGATCACGCGCCGCCCTGGCAAACAGAAAAGGAAATTGCCTGTTGCCTGCGATAAGACCAATTATTTTTAGATTAGGAGATGCCACGTTTTGATGTCTGAATAAATTCAATGACACGGTGGATTTCGGGTAAACCATTTATCTGCTCTTTAACTTGAAGCACTGCATTGCTACGGTTTAGTCCCGAATTAAAAAGAATTTTGAACGCTTGATGCAAAGATCTTTGGATATCTGAAGGGATATCCGCGCGCTTTAATCCCACAATATTCAAACCCCTTAAGGTGGCTGGGTTCCCATCCACTAATGAAAACGGAGGAACGTCCTGATTAACCTTAGAACAACCACCGATCATTGATAAATATCCAACTCGGGCATATTGATGAATACCTGTCAAACCGCCTATCACCGCGCGATCTTCAATGGTCACATGCCCTGAAAGCCCCACATAATTAGCCAAGACACAGTCATTACCAATCTGGCAATCATGAGCCACATGACAACAAGCCATGAACAAATTATTATTCCCTATGCTGGTCGTCTCCCCACCCTCAACAGTGCCCGGGTTAACAGTCACATATTCACGAAATACATTATTGGCGCCTATAGTTAGGAAAACTTTGTCTGTCTTTTGATGTTTTCTATCCTGAGGAGGGGAACCAATCACAGCTCCGGAATAAAATTGACAACCATTACCAATCGTCGTCTCTCCCTCAATAACACAATGAGCCCCAACTTTAACATCATCTCCCAAAATAACAGGCCCATCAATAATGGCATATGGTCCAATGCTCACATTATCGCCAAGCTTAACTTGATCCCCAACGATCGCTGTTTTATGAATCATATTAGACATATATTTTGATCCGGAATTACGATTTTCTGGAATAACTTTCATTTTAATTTAGCTATTTAAATAGTGAGCTTCTGTATAAGAAAACATCATATCTGCTTCAATGGCCACTTCGCCATCAACACGCGCCACCCCTTTAACATGGGCAGTACGTTCACGATCCCGAATGATCTCAACTTCCATCAATAACTGATCTCCAGGATAAACAACCTTACGGAATTTCACATCGGTGATTGACATGAATAAAGCTACTTTACCATTATGCGCGCCTCCGGTCAACACAACAACTCCCGCAGTTTGTGCCATGGCTTCAATCATAATAACGCCAGGCATCACCGGCTTTTGAGGAAAATGACCTTGAAAGAAGCCGTCATTGATCGTAACATTCTTAATACCTATGCCTTTTTTGCCAGGCTCTATCTCAATGACCCTATCAACAAATAAAAAAGGATAGCGATGTGGCAAAATTTTCATTATCTCATTTATATTAAATACCCTACCCGGGGCTCCAGATACCGGAGCTGGAAAAGAAAAAGTATTATATTTTTGACGCTGAGCTTCAATCTTTTTGACTAATTCCCGATTCAGGCGATGACCGCTTTTAGTGGCATAAACAGCCCCCTTAACCGGATAACCCAAAAGAAACAAATCTCCGACAATATCCAGGACCTTGTGTCGTACACATTCATCTTCAAACCGTAAGGTATTTCCCAATGGACCATCGGTTGACATCACCAAGGTATTTTGATAATTCGCCCCTTGGGCCAAGCCTTTCGCTTTAATCTCATTAGCTTCAGATTCCAAACAAAAAGTTCGAGCCGGCGCTAATTCTTTGATAAAAGAAGGCAGATCCACCGATTGAGAATAAAATTTTGAACGCAATAAAGGATGATCATAATCTAAGGTGTATGAAATATTCAGCTGCTCATGTGGAACGATCACGATCGTTGAATTCTTATTAGCCACCACAATCGGTTCTTGAATGACAAAAACATTCTTATCTGCTTGCTGTTCAATGATCCCAGCCTGTTCTAAGGGCTTTACAAATTCCAGGCTGCTACCATCTAAACCAGGTATCTCTTCAGCGTCGATATCAATCGTCACATTATCAATACCCAAACCGCTTAAAGCCGCCAGTAAATGTTCAACGGTATAAATGCGAGCACCCTGATATTCAACAGCCGTACAACGAGAAAGATTATCATCCATCACCGCATTGGCTGCCGTGACTTTAATAGGCTGTGAACCCGGCAAATCAACACGCACAAACGAAATCCCCGCATCATCCACTGCCGGCTTAATCGTCATCTTAACCGATTTCCCCGTATGCAAACCAATCCCTGAAAGTGTGACGCTATTTTTTAATGTTTTTTGCTTCATAAAATTAATCCCTGCTTTTTCTCTATCTCCTCGATACGTTTTTTAAGATCTTTAATCGTCTCCACATACTTATCTAAACGTTGAATATGGGCATTATTTCTAAGGGCTTCTTTGACTGGATGGGCAGGCGAACCGAAAACTTGTTCACCGGCTTTAATCGAGTGACTTACCCCCGACTGAGCCAAAACGATAGCCCCATCCCCAATCGTTATATGCCCGACTAATCCTGACTGTGCCGCCAGGATGACATAATTACCTAATTTCGTACTACCAGCAACTCCCGATTGCGACACAATCAAACAATGCTTGCCGATATTAACATTGTGGGCGATTTGCACCAAATTATCGATCTTTGTCCCCTCACCAATAACCGTCTTATCAAAACGCGCTCGGTCAATGGCAACATTGGCACCAATTTCAACATCATCTTCAAGAATCACTGATCCCACCTGAGGGATCTTCATATGCTTTCCATCGACTGGGATATATCCATATCCATCAGATCCAATCACCGTGCCGCTGTGAATGATCACACGATTACCTAAAACTGTCTTTTCACGCAAAGAAACATTGGGATAAATCAGGCAATCTTTTCCCAAATATGCTTCATGACCTATATAACAATTAGCATAAATCGTGCAACCTTCTGAGACAACAGCACCGTCTTCAATAACAGTGTGCGCCCCAACGGACACCCCAGGTGCCAATTGAGCACTGGGTGAAATCACTGCAGTAGAATGAATTCCTTTAGGCTTATAATCAGGGGCATCTTTTAGGAAATGATTAACCACCTGTGTGAAACTCAAAGAAGGATTATCAACCCTTATAAGAGTTTTCCCCGGACAAGAAATCTGCCGGGGAATAAGGATGACAGCCGCTTGGGTGTCCTGAAGCAACGGCTCATATTTTGAATTACTCAAAAACGTCAGTTCATAATTTTTTGCTTCTTTAATCCCCGAAAATCCACTGACTATTAATTCACCGTTACCAATCAACTCCCCTTTAACTAATTGGGCAATATCAGCAACGCTGATCTGCATTTGAGGGAGACTATTTCTTGTAATTGGCATTTAAAGTACTCAAGACCTCATCGGTGACATTAAATTGCGGATCACCATAGATCATTACGCGATCATTCAAAACATAGGTGTAGCCATCTTTTTTAGCTAAATTACTGACAACGACCTGAATTTCTGCCAAAATTTCGCGAACCTTATCGTCGCGTTTTTTAGATAATTCCGTACGCTTTTCCTTGTCATACGCCACCACATCATTTTTTTGCTTTTCAATATCTGCTTGCATGGAGGTCTTTTGAGCATCGCTCATCAAATCAAGTTTGCTCTGGGCATCCTGAATCTTCTGAACCATCGCATCACGTTCTTTTTGAAAAGTCTCGCCCTCAGTTTGTAGAACCGCATCGAATTCTTTTGTTTTTTGATAACCATCAAAAACCTTACTTAAATCCACATAAGCAATCTTTAAATCTGCGGCTAAGCTAAACCCTGTCACCATCAAACCAAAAATCACTGCCAAACCTAAAACTTTTAACGCTTTCATAATCCCCTCCTGTTTATACTATTAAAACCCTCGACTGACGCTAAAATAAAACTTACCGCTCTTTTTATCTTGTCCTGGCTCAGTATCCAAAGGAATACCGTAATCCAATTTAATCGGACCAATGGGCGTCTTAACGCGAAGACCAACACCAGTACCAGACTTAAGACCGCCTGTACCATAATTCCTCACCTTGTCCCACACGTTACCAGTATCGAAGAATATGGCACCCTTTATAATTTCAATAATAGGTATAGTATATTCTACACTACCAAGCAAAATCGCATCGCCACCAATAGCATCATTCGTATTAGAATCAAGAGGGCCCACAGAACGTTCATCATAGCCACGGATTGAATCCTGACCACCTGTAAAATAACGTTCAAAAATAGGAACATCCGGAGTATTTGGATATGATTGCACCATTCCTGTTTCACCACTTACCTCGAGCACGGTGGTAACATCATTGATGATTATTGGATAAAAATACTGCCCACTGGTTTGCAACCGGTAAAAATTCCGATCTCCTCCCAAGGGACCACCCGCAATATCAGCACTATTGGTAACGCTCCAACCTTTAGTGGGTGATAATTTATTATCACGATAATCATTAGTAACGCTAAGTCCAAGAGAGCTGACCAAACTATTCCCCACCTGTTCCGCCAAAGCCTGGGAAACTCCTGAATTCATATTACTGATATCAATATGTTCCAGGCGGTACACCGTTCCGACGGAAAGATTATCATTGATAGCCTTGCCCAAACGTAGATCACCACCGATTGTTTTTTGGTCGTAAGCATACCCCGTCGTGCCATCATTAAGATTTTCCGTCAAATACGCGTCAAAACCTGCGGAAACAGGATGATCAAACAACCATGGTTCAGTGAAGCTTAGTAAGAAATTGCGCTGGCTGGAACCAATTTGGGCGCGCAGGCGTAAATCCTGACCGCCACCGGTAAATGAAGACCAATTGGAGATGTCGAAATTCTTTTGTTCAACTTCCACAAAACCAATCAATCTATCGACGGTGCTATAACCACCACCAAAAGAGAAACTACCTGTTTTAGCTTCTTTAACCTGAACCACCAAATCTTTTAAATCAGGTTGATCCGTGTCTTCAATATCGTAACCAACATCTTCAAAGTACCCCAAATCTTTCAAACGTTGTTTGGAAACCTTCAACTTCTGACCGTCAAATTGATCGCCAGGATACATCCGTAATTCCCGTCGAATAACAATGTCACGGGTATGCGCATTGCCCTGTATTTTGATCTTATTGATATATACAAGATTCCCTTCTTTAATACTTATTTTGATATCAACCTTGCCTGTCCCTGTATTAAATGATGTCGCTTCTTCAACAAGTGCAGAAATATACCCACGATCAAAATAGGCCTCACGCACATTCCCGATATCCTCTTCCATCTTTTCATGGCTGAAAAAATTACCCTCTATCAAATTTTTAAGATGGCTTTTAATATCGTAATCTGAAAGAATGACATTGCCTGAAAAATTGACATCCCCCACATAATAACGCTTACCCTCTTGAATGGTGATATTCACATTAACCAATCCCTGATACAAAGGCTCAATCTGATAGGTAGCTTTTGTGTCAAGAAAGCCATTTTGTTCATAAAAGGCCTGTATGGCTGTCATATCATCTTGCAACTGATCTTCCTTAAGAAGACCTGAACCAAAAAGCCATGCCCATCGAGATTTCATGACCTTAATAATTTTTTTATCCGGATATGCCACATTCCCATAAATGTATATCCTTTTAATTTTTACCTTAAATCCTTCACGGATAATAAAATGTAAACTAGCTTTATTAGTAGCTTCATCAATAAAACTTTCTACATCCACCTTAATCTGGGTCAAACCTTTTTTCTTATAAAGATCCTCAATAGTATTGATATCTTCTTTAAGCGTTCTGTTATCAAGGAATTTATCCTTCTTAGTTTTCATCTGCTTAAGTAGGTACCGCGAATTGTAATACTTGATCTTGGAAAAAGTTATTTCATCAACAATGGGTTTTTCCTTCAATTTTACGATCACCTTATAACCGCTATCTAAATCCTCATGATCAATTTGCACATCAGAAAAATGCCCTGTGTTGTATAATCGCTTTAAATCATCGCTGACCACCGCATCCTGATACTCTTCTCCCACACGAGTTTTGATCCTGGCTAAAACCTGAGCTATACCAATCGATTTATTCCCTTGAATTTCAATAGCCTTAACGATTTTAACAGAAGGAGCAGCTTCAGGCTGTTGATCTGGTTGGACGGCTTCAGCATTCATGACAGCAGGAACGCTGACCGGCTCTTGTTCTGGAGCAGTTGCAACAGCATTGACTGGCTGAGGACTAGAGACAGTCTGTTCCTGCGCATTCAAAGCAGCATCAATTTGTTTATCTTTGGAATTATCTGTAACCTGTTGGGCAAAAATCATTTTTGCCCCAAAAGAAAAAAGGCAAAGGACAAAAAAAGTGAGCAAAAAGAATTTATTTTTTAGCATGGGTCAATTATATGTTCTGGCTATAGGGCTGTCAACGCACATCACAACTATTTATTAATATAATCTAAAAAACATCAATTACTATCCCACCAGCATCGGGCATCACTTATTCATGATGGGCTGTTTCCAAATTAGCAAACTTAACAAACTCCTTAAAAAACTTCATCTTTACGGAACCCGTGGGTCCGTTGCGCTGTTTGGCAATAATTGCCTCTGCTATGCCACGGTTTTCATCGGTTGGATTGTAATATTCTTCGCGCATTAAAAGCACCACCACGTCCGCATCCTGTTCAATGGCACCGGATTCACGCAAGTCAGACAATTGCGGGCGATGATCCTGCCGACTTTCCACCGCACGTGATAGCTGACTTATCGCAATCAACGGCAAACTAAGTTCACGCGCCAAGGCTTTAAGGGATCTGGAAATTTCCGAAATTTCTTGTTGACGGCTTTCTGTTTTAGCAGACCCTTGCATCAACTGTAAATAATCGACAATTACCAAGCCGATATTTTGAGAAGCCTTTAACCGGCGCGCCTTGGCCCGCAGCTCCAACATCGAAATAGCTGGCGTATCATCAATAAAAATAGGAGCATTTGATAAACGCCCGGCGGCCTTGGTCAACAATGGCCAATCTGACGGGGATAGAAATCCAGTGCGCACCTTATGAGCATCCACCTGAGCCTGCGAACAAAGCATACGCTGGACCAATTGCTCCTTGGACATTTCCAGTGAAAAAATAGCCACTGGGACATTGTGTTCCAGGCAGGCATTCTCTGCCAAAGAGACTGCAAAAGCACTTTTTCCCATCGAAGGACGACCTGCAATGATGATCAAATCAGACTTCTGCAAACCTGATGTTTTACTGTCAAAATCTGTAAATCCTGTAGGGACACCGGTGATGGATTTTTTATGTTGATATAAAAGATCGATGTTCTCAATGGTGCCTTTAATAATATCTTTAATATGAACAGCTTGTTGCTTTTGATTGGCGTTGGCGATCTCAAAAATTAATTGCTCAGCCGAGTCAACTAGCTCCTCAATATCAACATTAACGCCATAGCTTTTGGAAATAATTTCTGTAGCATTCTTAATTAATTGACGCTGAATGCCTTTTTCTTTGACGATATCAACATAATATTGCGCGTTGGCGGCTGTAGGTACAAAATCCGCCAACTGTGACAAGTAGGAAAAACCACCTAAGCTCTCTAGCTGCCCGGTATTCTTAAGCCAATCGGAAAGAGTAACGATATCCACCCTTTTGCGCTCAGCATACAAATCCCGCACCGCATCAAAAATCTTTTGATGCGCAGTTTCATAAAAATAAAAGCTATCGAGGTGTTCAATAGACACCCCGATAGCTTCTTCGGAAATCATCATGGCTCCCAAAACTGCTTTTTCAGCGTCGATATTCTGGGGAGGCACTCTTATCGCTTGTTCCATAAAAAGCACCCATCATTATTAATACGCCAGAAGCTTAGCTTTTTTTGGTAACCCACAAACGTATCTTGGCAATCACTTGAGGATGAAGCTTGACACCGATTTCGAAAACGCCTAAATCATCGACTGGCTTTTCAAGGACCAAAGCTTTTCTATCGATCTTTAAGCCTTCTTTATGCATGACATCAATAATATCTGACTCTGAGATCGCCCCATAAAGCTTTTCTTGATCGTTAACTTCAACTGTAATCGTCAACGAAACCTTGCTTAACTCATCAGCTTTGAGCTGTGCTTCATTTCTCTCAGCTTCATAGATAGCCAAACGTTTGGTCTTTTCCTTTTCGATACGCTTGACATTACCTTCTGTTGCAGGCACGCCCAATTCACGGGGCAATAAATAATTACGGGCATAGCCGTTCTTAACCTTAACAACATCGCCAACCTGACCCAACTTGTCTACATTTTCCATCAGAATAATATTCATGGTTATTTCCTTTTTGAAGATCCAACAGATAAAAGCCCCAAAAAGCGGGCGATTTTGACCGCGACGGTAATCTGACGCTGTTGAGTGGCATTGGCACTGGTCAAACGGCGGGAGAATAATTTCCCACGCTCGGTTAAACATTTTTGTAAAAATGCGATGTTCTTATAATTGATCTCAGTCCCTTTAGGGATGGACATGCGGGGCGTTCTTGGGCCACGACGAGCACCATCACCGCTGCCGCGAGCACCAAAAGAATTATTGCTATCGCCATCTTTTTTAAACGGCTTTTTGTCCCCTAAACGCTTTTTAGTAAATTTTCTTTCCATATTAATTATTCCTCCCAAGCTATATCTTCCGGTGATATCACAGCATCATGATCCCCGGCATCTTTGACAACGGACTCAACATTCCCTGTTCCTTCAGCCTTAACAGGCCCTCCTAAAAATTGGATACGTTCAGCCCGCACATCGATGGTACTTCTTTTTTGACCATCACCTGTTTCCCAGGAACGGCTTTGTAGAATTCCTTCAACAAAAACGGCCCGGCCTTTTTGTAAATATTGATTACATATCTCAGCTTGTTTATCCCAAGCAGTCACCGTAATAAAACATGTGTCTTCTTTTAACTCGCCGGTGCGATCCTTAAACTTACGATTAACGGCAACGCGCAGATTTGTTACAGCGGTGCCATTTGGCGTATAACGCAACTCCGGATCCTTAGTTAAATTTCCGATCAACAATACTTTATTTAAACTGGCCATATCGATACCTCCACACGCCCTAAAACAAGAGCCTTCGAAATTAAACCTTGGCGACTTCTGCTTTGATAGTCATAAAACGTAATATTTGTTCGTTAAGACGCAAACTGGTTTGCAATTTAGCGACACTGGAAGTTTTAGCTTCAAGATTCAACAAATAATAAGTGCCTTCCGAAACCTTCTCAATCGGAAAGCTCATTTTATGACGATCAAGCCACATTTGGGTGTTGACCAACTTAATCTCTGCTTTAGCGAGGGAATCTGCCACTTGCTTGGCAATTTCATCCTTAGTCCCCTGCGCGGCATGCGCATCGACAATATAAACTAATTCATACTTGTTCATTACTTTTTCCTCATTTTGTCAGTTAAAACGGTTCATTGCAACGGCTGCACCTTCGGTCACCCAGCATGTGACACAGTCTAGTGCATGATTTATAAAATCCGGCAGAGCTTTTTTCTCAACCGGGGTGAAATTCGACAAAACGTAATCTATTGTCTCAGCCTTACTTTGTGGCTCGTCAATCCCCATCCGTAAACGGGCGAATTGATTTGATCCTAAATCCTTAATAATGGATTTTAATCCATTATGCCCGCCGGCACTTCCCGATGGCCTCAAGCGCATCTTGCCAAAAGAAATGGAAAGATCATCACAGACGACCAAAATATCTTCCGGCATAATCCCTTGCCTGTCTGCCAATTTCTTGACTGCCACCCCGGAATTATTCATAAAGGTCATCGGCATCAACAAAGAACATTCAATACCCTTAATACTTACTTTCGCAACCGTTCCCTGATTGCTTGCAGAATTCCTTAATGAAACCTTCTGCTGTGCACCTAGAGCTTCGAGAACTAAAAAGCCTAAATTGTGGCGGGTCCAGGTGTATTGCGATCCTGGATTTCCCAGACCTACGATTAATTTTTTCATTCTGTTGAATGTTATTTCTTATCGTCTTTCTTACCACCATCTGTCTTTTTAGCAGCGTCAGCGCCTTCTTCTTTCTTCTTTTCCTTCAAAACTTCAGGCTCACTACCTGTAGCTGCAGCATCACCTTCGGCCACCCCTGCCGCTGTTTCTTCACGCATAGAACCAGCAATGGTTATAACGACTGAGTCAGGATCATGCTTAGTCACAACACCTTGAGGCAAAACCAAATCCTTCACGTGAATAGAATCATGCACGCCCAAATTAGTAACATCAGCCTCCAAATGGTGAGGAATATTATTTGGTAAACAGACAACATCCAACTCCCACATCAAGTGTTCCAAAGTACCGCCATCGCGCTTGACACCCACCGGCTCACCCTTGATGATGATCTTGACCTTGATCTCAATTTCTTTATCAAGAGAAATACGGTTGAAATCAATATGGATCACTTCATCACTGACCGGATGAAGCTGAACATCCTTGATGATCGCCGGAAAATCTGAAATCTTCTTTCCTTCATCAACTAAATTAATATGGTAAATTAAACTCTCCCCGGCATGTTGACGGGAAATACGGTCATACGCCTTGCGATCAGCTTGAATAGTTGTCGGTTTCGCACCGCCACCATAAATAATCCCAGGAATCTGATTTAAACGGCGAACCTGACGAGAACTGGCAGATCCCGTGCTTTTTCTGATTTGAACGTCAAAATTAATTTGTTCCATGATATCAACCTTTCAATTTCTGATTTCTTCGAATAAACTGCTGATAGATTCCGCATTATGGGTACGGGCAATAGCCTCGGCCAAAAGCGGAGCTACCGACAGTTGTTTTATTTTAGGATTTTGAATCCCGTCTTTTAAAGGAATGCTGTTCGTGACGACAACTTCAAGCAGTCCTTCACAATTAGCGATCCTTTCCTTAGCCGGCCCTGAGAGAACCCCATGACTGGCTGCTGCATAAATACCCTTAGCCCCAAAACTCTTGAGGGTTTGAACCGCATCGACTAACGAACCTGCCGTGGCAATAATATCATCAACCATGACGACGTTCTTGTCTTTAACATCACCTAAAATATGCATAACCTCAGTCTTTTCGGGAGACATGCGCCGTTTATCAACAATGGCCAAACCTGCATTCAAACGCTTGGCATAGGCACGGGCCATCTTGATACCACCCACATCAGGCGAAACAACAACTAAATCTTCAATCTGACGACCTTTAAAATATTCCGACAAAACATTGATCGCATACAAGTGATCCACAGGGATATCAAAGAATCCCTGCAACTGGGCCGCATGCAAATCCATGGTCAAAACACGATTAACACCCGCCGCAACAATCAGATTAGCAACGAGCTTGGCTGTGATCGGAACGCGAGGCTGATCCTTACGATCCTGACGCGCATAACCATAATAAGGAATAACAGCCGTAATGCGATCCGCTGAAGCACGTCGCACTGCATCAATCATGATCAAAAGTTCCATCAAATTATCGTTAACCGGAGGACAAGTCGGCTGAACAATAAAAACATCCTGCCCGCGGATATTCTCTCTGATGTGAACGCGGATCTCGCCTTCACTAAAATTTCCGACAAAAACTTCGGTCTGCTTGATCCCTAATTTCTGACAAATTTCTGCTGTCAGCGCCGGATTGGCATTACCACCTAAGACCGATAATTTACCCATATTTTCCCCAATGTATCCCCAATAAAAAAATTCGGGGATGACACATTATTTACTAATCTTTTTTATGACCCTTGCCGGGATGCCTACAGCCAACATTCCCGCCGGAATATTTTTTCCTCGAGCCACCACTGAACCAGCTCCGATCATGGCCTTGGCCCCGATTTTATTAGGCGCCACCAAAATAGCATCTGAACCTATAAACGCTTTAGATCCAATAAAAGTCTTATTCTTATTCACACCGTCATAATTGGCCGTAACCACTCCCGCACCAATATTGACGTCCTCACCCACCACCGCATCACCTAAGAAAGAAAAATGTTTTTGCACAACCCCACGCGCCAATGACGTGCGCGAAACTTCTGTAAAATTACCCACTTCAACCCCATCGCTAATACGACTACCAGGACGTATGCGGGCCATGGGCCCAATGCTGCAATTCTTGCCTATGCGAACATCCGCATGAATAACTGTCATGGGATGAATAATTGTATCATTACCAATTCTCACATCTGCTTCTATAAACGTCGTAGCAGGATCGATGATCGTGACACCTGAAAACATATGCTGACTCAATATTCTCGAGCGAATGATTGCTTGAGCCTGCGCCAAATCTTCACGGTCATTAATACCAAAAGCCACTGCCGCATCCTGGGTTGTCAAACTTGCCACTTTTTTCCCATCAGCCAATAATAATTCAATCACATCTGTTAAATAAAATTCCTTTTTCCCAGGGTTGAGCTTGACCTTTTTTAAACTTGCAAATAAATCTTTTGAATTAAAACAATACACCCCGACATTAATCTCTTTGATCTTATCTTCAATTTCAGAAGCATCTTTCTGTTCGCGAATCGCACGAAATGATCCTTCTGCATCACGCACGATACGGCCATAGCCATGAGGCTTTTCGATCTTAGCCGTCAAGACCGTGGCTGAAGCCTTAGTACGATGATGTTGTTTCAACAAGGCCGCCACAATATCTTTGGACAATAACGGGGTATCCCCACATAGGACCAAAATTGTCCCCTGATAATTTTTGAGAAAAACAGCGCACCGATTAACAGCGTCTGCGGTTCCCAGCAATTGATCCTGAAGGACAAAGGTAACATCTTGGCCAACAGCATCTTTCACTTTTTGGGAACCATGCCCCACCACGACATAGGTTGTCAAAGAACGTAAATTTTTTGCAATATCTAAAACGTACTCAAGCACCGGCTTGCCGCAAACTTTATGCAGCACCTTGGGGGTATCGGACTTCATCCGTGTGCCGCGTCCAGCTGCTAGAATAATCGTTTTAAAATGATTCATATATAAATTGCCCAGCCAGGACTCGAACCTGAACAACGAGATCCAAATTCTCGGGTGCTACCATTACACCACCGGGCAGTAAATCTACAATGTACTGACTACAAACACTTGACTATAACGCCTGTCGAATTTCGCCCGGATGCTAAAAGCGTGTCTTTCTGTCAAAGCACAAGCAAAAACCGACGGGCCGCTGCCGGAAAAACAAACGCCAGTGGCTCCAGCGTCGAGCAATTTCTCTTTTAAATATATAAAATCAGGCCTCAACGACAAAATAGCAGGCTCTAGATCATTAGATAAAGCTCCTGCCAGTCGTATCAAATCCCCTTTTTTTAAAAAGGGAAGCAAAATATTAGCATTATCCCTTTTATTTGTCAAATTTAATTTAAGACGGGCAAAAACCTCCGGGGTATACATTTTAACCCGAGGCGTCACAAGCACATGCCATAATTTTGTCTTCACATTTAACGGTTTTATATGCTCCCCCCGGCCCGTGCCCAAGGCATAGGACGTATCATATAAAAAGAATGCCACATCGCTCCCCAAACGGGCAGCATATTTGACCATTTGGGCCTCATTTAAGCCCAAATGCCACAAACGGTTTAAACCTGACAGCACGGCCGCAGCGTTACTGGAACCGCCAGCCAAACCAGCAGCAACGGGGATATTTTTTATAATATCTATATTTAAACCTTCTGAAATGGAAAAATCTTGGGATAACATTATGGCCGCTTTATAAACCAAATTTCGAGGGCCGCACGGCACATGAGGATGATCGCATCGAATGGTGATTCGACGATTCTTAATACGGGTCAACGTGATTTGGTCGGAAATGCTGATGCGTTCAAAAATGGTCCTCAGCTCATGATAACCATCAGGCCTTTTTTCAAGAACGTCAAGGACAAGATTTAATTTAGCCGGTGAGAAGACTGTGAGACGATGCATTTTTCCAATCCCTTGATTTTCTCTTTTATAGAAATTTGGCGAGGATCCATATCCAACGATTTCTGCCAATATTGACAAGCCAAAGCATATTCCTTTAAAGATTTATAGACATCTCCAATGTGATCGTAAAGCAGTTCATCCTCAATCAAGGTCTCGGCCTTCTGTAAAGCAAGCAAGGCCTCCGTAAAACTCGCCTTTTTATAAAGCGCCCATCCCAAACTATCCCAATAAGCACCATTCCCAGGATCAATCTCTAAAGCTTTACGGATCATCCTGACGGCTTCATCTAAATGAAGCCCTTCTTGAGCATAGGTATAGCCCAAAGAATTAAGCGCCTCACTATTTTTTCCATCAAGCTGCAATACTTTTCGAAATACCTCGATGGCTTTAGAATGCTCATTACTATCTGCATACACTGATCCCAATAAATTAAGCGCCGACGTATTGGATGGATCGAAACGAACAATTTCTAAAAACTGATCAATGGCTTTAGCATAATTATTCTGGGCGTAATACAACTGACCTAAATACATGTACGCATCTGTATTCGCAGGATTATCTTTCGCCGCATTTTTAAGGATACCTTCATATTCTGAAACTGCTTGATCGTATTTATGTTGAGATGAGTAAATGAGGGCGAGTAAGTAATGCGCTTGAGAATCCTGAGGCGAAAGCCGGGTCACCACCTTTAACTGAGCAATGGCTTGCGGCTCTTCATTAAGACGCAAATAATAAGCCCCCAGTTTTAACCTGGGGGCTGATTCAATGCCATTATATCTAATGGATTTCTGATATTCACTTATCGCATCGGCACTTTCACCATTAAGATCATGACAAAGAGCCATGATGTAATGGGCCAAACCACGGGCTTGTGAATTAAGCGACAGTCCCAGCGCATAGCAAGGGCTCGTGACCGCCAACAGCGAGGATACTAATACCAGCCTCAGCATAAAATGGCGTTGCCCGTAAAGCATACGCTTCTCCAGAATTATCGAGTGGCTCTCTTTTTGAGATGGCGTAATGCTTTGCGCAATTTTTTACGTTTGTGGGTCCGAATCTTAATTAATTTTCTTTTTCTTCCGCAGGGCATGTGTTAGCCTTCCTTAATAGATCAGCTTGTTAAGAGAATATTCAATGATACCTTCAGCCCCAGCTTCTTTAAGAGCCGGGATAATCTTACGAACAGTACCTTCATCAATCACCGTTTCCAAAGCCACCCATTGATCATTCACCAGCGGTGAAATGGTGGGATTACGTAACGCCGTAACAGCTTTTAAAATCTTATCCAAATTCTTGCGTTGCACATTCATTTTAAGCCCAACCATCCCTTTGGCCTGCAAAGCACCTTTTAAAAGAAGAATAATTTGTTCCATCTTCATCTTTTTCCAAGGATCTTTAAGGGCTTTTTTATTGGCGATAAACTGGGTCGTAGATTCGCATAATGTATCGACAATACGCAATTTATTGGCCCGTAAGGATGAACCTGTTTCGGTCAACTCAACAATGGCATCAACAAGCCCCGTCGCAACCTTGGCTTCAGTCGCACCCCAGGAGAACTCCACATCAGCCTTGACCTTGTGCTTGGCTAGATACTTTTTAGTGACATTAACAACTTCAGTAGCGATCTTTTTGCCTTGCAAATCTTTGACGGACTTAATAGAGGAAGCTTCAGGCACCGCTAAAACCCAGCGAACCTTATTTGAAGTTTGTTTGGCATATAAAAGCTCAGACAAAGAAGTGACTTCAGAAGAATTTTCTTCAATCCAATCCGCACCCGTAATACCGCAATCTAAGGTCTCATCTTCTACATAACGAGACATTTCTTGGGCGCGCAAAAGCACCGGAGAAATCTCATCATCGTCAATTTGCGGAAAATAAGAACGGCTCGATACAACCACCTTAAACCCCGCTTTTTCAAACAAAGCAACAGTGGCATCCTGCAAACTACCTTTTGGCAAACCTAATTTAAGTTTTTGCATAGTCGGGAATTATAGCCTCCGATCAGTGATATGTAAAGTGTTTTATTATCCTGCTTGTAAAATGACATTGGCTTCGCTATAATGCCCCCATTCAATTTTCAAAAAATAAATGACCACAATTAAGAGGTGATTATGCTTGAAGTATTACGTCGAAAAGGTGTGAACAAAACCATCCTTTGGATCATTGCCATTGTCATTATACTTTCTTTCGGTGTTTTCGGAACCGCTTATAGATTGGACAACACTGTTAACAGTGCCGGAACTCTTTTCGGACATAGTGTCAGTATCAAAGATTTTCAACAAGCCTATGATGATGCCCGCGATCAGGCCATCAGGATCTACGGTGATGAATACTTTAAATCCGGCAACAGGATCAATTTGGAACAAGAAGCCTGGGATCGTTTGATATTATTAAAGGAAGCTAAAAAACGTGAAATCACCGTTAGCGATCAAGATGTCGTAGCCTACATTGCCACCTTCCCATTCTTTCAGAGAAGCGGACAATTTGATCAGACCCTCTATGAAGAGATCGTGCAAAATCAAAATATTTTCAACCGTTCCACCCATGACTTTGAAGAAGGCGTGCGCAAACAACTGATCATTAAAAAACTGATTGATAATGTCGCTCCTGAAATAGTCTTAGGCGATGCCCAATTAAAGAAAGAATATCAGAAACGCAATGAAAAGCTGACCTTGCAGTATGTCCTGTTTAATGCCGCGGATTTCGCGAAAAATGCCGCTGCCAGCGATGACGAGATTAAGAAATTCTATGATGAACGCAAGGAACAATTCCGTTTGCCTCCAAGCATCGTTCTTAATTATGTACAGACCAAGGACAAAGCCCTGGCTGATACTCTTTCTAAGGAACTTCAACCAGGTTCCAGTTTCGCTGCAGTTGCCAAAACCTTGAATCTCGAAATGAAAACATCAAGCCCATTTACTCAGGATGAACCGATCCTCACCTTTGCGTCAAATCCTGATGATGTGGTGAAATTCTTTCAGATGAAACCAGGTGAATACTCACCTCCACTACAAGCTCCAGATGGTTGGCAAATCGTTCAATTAAAAGAAAAGAATGAATCTGCCATCCCTCCTTTGCAGGATATTGCAGCTAAAGTCAAAGATGCTGTGTTGATGGAAAAAGGATTTACCCTGGCCAAGCCTCAAGCGGATAAAGCGCTGAGTGCTTTAACTGCTGCCTTAAAGACCAAGGATTTCAAAACAGCTGCCATGGGACTTGGACTCTCCGTCCAGGAAACACCAGCTTTTGGACGCAAAGATTATGTGGCTAATACAGGATTGATCCAGGAATTCCAACAAGAAGCTGACGAACTTAATGCTGATAAAAAATTAAGCGGAGTTATTTCCACATCTCAAGGGCCTGCCATCATATATTTAGAAAAGCAGGAAAAGCCCGATGATGGTCAATTTGCTTCTGATAAAGAGAATTTCAGGCAACAACTTAGTGCAGAAGGACGCAATCAGATCCTCATCACCTTCATGAGCCAATTGCGCGCCCAAGCCGATCTTCACAGCAAGATCAAGCATCAATAAAATCGAGTATGGGACAAAAAGAGGACACTTTAAAGTGTCCTCTTTTTTCAACCATGCTTTAGTTGATCCGCTATAAATAACTTAATGATTGACTGTCTAGTAACCCCTAAACGCCTGGCTTGTTTATCCAGGGAATCAATCATCCATTGCGGGAAATCAACATTGACCCGTTTTATATCTTGATTTAGGCGATGTGCTTGATTCTTATTTACCAATGGCGTGATATCTTCTCCATCATCAAATTTTTTATCAAAATCTTTAGCTTTCATACAACTTCACCTCCTCTAGTCTTGAGCGTCTAACAGAAATAATACGAATCTTTTCCTCTCTGTACGTAATAATGGCCGACCAATATTTGCTATCTCTGCACCCTATTACTAAAAAACGGGGTTCATCCTTAACCTTGGTTGGGATTTCCAAAACATCAGGATCTTCCCAGATTATTTGAGCCTGAATAAAATCAATACCATGCTTGGCCTTGTTTGCAACACTTTTATGGTGATCAAATTCGAATTCACTCATATATAGAAAGTATACCTTTTATATATAAATAACTCAAGAAATAATTATTCCTCTACCCCCAGAAATTGCTTAAGATCATTCAAAGGCTTAATATTAACAATCACAGGCACAAAGCCTAGCGCGTTTTGCAGTCGTGCCAGCATCGCGGGTGTTAGATGAAATTTAATTCCCCCTAACAGGGCCTTATCATTTCCTACCACCCTAGTCTGCAAATTCATATTCGCAGGCGTTAAATCAATACCACCAGAGTGGCGCTGCGGCTTGACCTTCATCGCCACACCCATCATAAGAAGGGGCCGACCTACGTGCGCCACCAGCTTATTGAGCACTGCCTTTCGAGCAGAACTAGCGTTTTGTGACTGTTTTTGATGCTGAATGAAATTCTCATTAGGCCTTGGTATTAATTTATTTCTTAGGTCTGCTCCTATGGCCCTCTTTAAGAAATCATAATGAAACTGCCCCACAATGACGACAACATTTCCAGGAATAGCATCGATTTTCTTAGCCATATAAAGACTACGCTCATCCAAGCATACCTTTTGAGCCTTCGCTAATTTTAGAAACTCTTTAACCCATTTTCTTAATTTCTTATCACCTTTTGACAATTGAAAGAGAGCGGCGATTTCGTTTGGAGAATCCGATAGATCTAATATCGCATTCACATTATCTATTATTTTCTTTTCCAATGTTGGATCAATAACAATGCTATCCAATTCTTGAAATTTAACCGCCGTTTGATGAATAATATCGATCATCCTTCGTTTTGTTTTATCGTCATCAAGAGCCGCGATCTTTAACCCGTGCTTATTAAAGAATCCAACATCGTCATCTGCGAGTGTTTCATCGAAGACTTTCTGGAAATATAGATATAGTACAGGCCCCAAAAGATATACGAAAACATCATTAATCATCTCTGGAGGAATATTCTTTGCCCTCATAGCATCTCTTAGCTGCACAATGACATCTCTATACTCCCTATATGCTCTATCAAGCTCATCTTGTGAAAATTCTGCGGCGATTGTTTTTGATTGATTCGGCCCTTCTACATCCTGTTTAATATTTTCAATATCTTCTTTCTGACTTTCAATCACTTCTCGTTGTTCATCTAGAATACTCTCGACATACCTTTCATAATATTCTTGATTTGTCGGAGTATCTGCCTTGAAATTCTTCACAAGGCCAATTTGATATTCTTGAATTTTTGTTTGTCCAGGAATACCTTTATCTGACAATGTAGTAATATCACTATGCCACTGCCCACTAAGGACAACGATACGATTCTCTTTTTGGGCTACATTTTGAATGAATCTAGTACCTGCTTCTGCTAAATTTGGAAATCCAGATGACAACGCAGCCACAATTGCTCCTCCAAAAAGCACATTTAATCCAGTCACCACAAATTCTCTTCTACTCACATCTCCCTCTGACTTCATTTCTTTATCACTATCCCAAGCCTGGACATATTCATCCCTATTAGAATCAAAATATTTGAGACCAAAACCACGGGCAGTTGCAAACACAACCATTCCTAAAGAATCTTTCTTGATCTTACGAATTCTAAAAATTACCGGTAACGGAATCACAGAAAAGCCATATTCTTGAGCCTTAGCTTCATTTTCCAACTCTCTCACCCTCTCCTCAGCACTTGGGTAACCCATATGTCCTTGAATTCTTTCATCCCAAGTTATATCTTTACTATTACGAGGAAGATGGGGCAAGTTTTCTGGGTCTACACCATCTAATCGCTCGTCCCATGAGAAAGCAAGTGACACATCCTGAAAACCATTAGCTGGATCTTTCAGAAATTTAAGCATGTTTCGATACTGTAATAAAATATTTGTTTTGGGTCCGTCCGGAATATTTTCATTAGGATAAAAATGAATAATACCAAAAACAGGCAACCCATCCTTGAAGGCATGAACAATCATCGCTGTGCAATAATGAAAATCGTAAGATAGGATTCTTGCTTTTTCATCAGACATTAATAAACCTTCTCTTTGTTCAGCTTCATAATCATTCCCATCTAATCTAGGCACATCACGCTCTGCTTCTTTAAGGGAAATTCTATTTAAATCAATGCTCCATGCATTCGCGTGTGGTTCATATCTTGGATTGCTCGGACGACGTGGGATGCTATCCGCTTCATTCTTTAAAATCCCCATTCTCACTGTAGCTAAATTTGATGGCGAAATCTCTGATTTCATTTCCTTATCACTAGGCCACGCTTGCACATGTAAATATTGCTTGCCAACACGATTGTATTTGAGACCAAATCCAATATCACTTGCAAATGCGAGCATTCCTTCCCTATCATCATTTCCCAATTTCTTTCGTATTCTAAATTCTTGGGGCAATACAATTACAGAAAACCCAAATTTCCTTGCTTCATTTTCTAGCTGCTTTACTCTTTTTTCAGTGCTTGGATAGCCTTTATGCCCCTTGATTCTTTTTTCCCATGTTGCGTCATAATCCGGCCGAGGTAGGTAAGGCAGATTATCAGGATCCAACCCATTTAACCGCTCATCCCATGAAAATGCGATAGAAACATGATGAAAACCGTTGGCCGGGTTACCTAAATATTCAAGTATTTTGATATATTTCACTAAGACATCCGAAGAATTAACTGAACGTGTCGGTTGCGGTAGAAAATGCACGACACCAAAAACAGGCCATTTTTTCCCATTTAACTCTTGTTTGATGGCATGAATGATCATAGCCGTACATTCATGAAATTTGTAAGAGATAATGTGGGCCTTTTTATCGGACATGATTAAAGCCTCGCCCTCCTTTGCTTCAAAATCACCATCTTTTAATAAATACGTATCATGTTTTACTTGTTCACTCAATGGAACATCAGATTTAAATTGATGATTCTTGAGATCAATTCGCCAAGTACGAGAGTAGTGAACAGTGTATGGAGAATTATATTCCTTAGCCCTATTAGTATCTAACGTAAGGCTAAGTCCCTCTAAAAAACTCCTTTCAGTTTCAACAAAATTAGATGCAGTAATTTCCGACTTCATTTCTTTATCACTAGGCCACGCTTGCACATGTAAATATTCATAACCTGCGCGCTCATATTTGAGACCGAATCCATTTTCACTGGCAAATGCGAGCGTCCCAAAAAGACCATCGCTCCAAGTCAACGGCTTTCTAATTCTAAAGTTTGGGGGCAAGTCAATCACCGAATATCCAAGTACTCTGGCTTCATTTTCTAATTCATTAATCCTTGCCTTTGTACTTGGGTAGCCCTCATGACCACTAATCCTCTGTTCCCAAGTGGCATGATTGTCAACTTTTCCTGACTGCGTTTTTATATAAGGAGGCAATTGAGCTAAATTATCCGGGTCTAAGCCGGCTAATCGCTCATCCCAAGAAAAAGCAATAGCAACATGTTCAAAACCATTAGCACGATTCAAATATTTGAGAATTTCACGGTATTTCAATAAAACACTCGTGTTAAATTTAAGGGAGGTGCTTTCTTCAGGTAAAAAATGAACAACACTAAAAACAGGCAGCCCATCCTTAATGGCATGAATAATCATCGCTGTGCAATTATGATACTCATAAGAAATAATCCGAGCCGTCTCGCTCGACATAAATATAGCCTCATTCTCCGATGCTCGAAAATCACCTTCTTGCTCTAGTTTAATCGCATTATTCTTTACTTGATTACTTAAAGGGACACTAATATCCTTAAGATGAACGCGCCAGGTAAGAGGATGATCATCCAATATATAACCTTTAAACAACGGCTCATAGCTCATGTCTTTCAACTCATCTAAAAGAATTCGTTCTACTTCGGATGTGCCCATAAAAATGATTTGCGTATTATGAACTGTAACAAACATTGAGAGATCAATTAACCCCGCCTGAAGTAATTCATCAATTGTTGATATATTATTTTCTATGATCCATCCATAAAATAATTGTAGATAAGCAGAAAAATGCGTCACCTTAGCCGCAAGCAGCCTTTGGCCAAGATCATCTATTAATTCTGGTGTAATACGTCGGGCTATTCTATTTAATAATGTGAAGTTGACTAACGCTTTTTGCTTTTCAGACAAGGCATTTATCATCAAGACCGATCCCATGGCTTGAACATAATCCGTATCGCTTACTTGGGATTGCCTATTCCTAGAAAGACCCATATTCTTGAATTCCAATCTTCGACTTAATGCATTATCCAAGCTAAAAACAAAACTACCTGCTTCAGGTTCTAAGAATTGCCTGGTAATTAAAGATGATGGATCTTCCTTTTTTAAAACTAAATAAGGCAGGGTATGCGCCGCTCCCCGTATGACAAGAATACTTTTATGGGGAAATCTTTGCCTTAGCATCCTTATTTGTTGAATTAACAAACCATCCCTGATAGCTAAATCTTCAGATTGAATATTTTTTAATTTCTTGTAACTTTCTATAGCAATTTTCATTTGACCCTTAAAGTAATCTTTGGAAAATTCTCCATTATAGTAATCCGTATCTTTAAAAAGCCTTTCCACAGCTACTAATGAGTCTGAACCTAAAATAGTCTTGTGAGAACCATAAATAGCTCGAAAAATAGTTTGCGCTCCTCCATCAACCAAAATTTTCAACCCTAAATGATGCGCTTCTTGCAGAAACATTTCTGGAGTCAATCTTCCCTGCGCTATCAAATTATATAAATGATTAACATCTATAGCCAGACCATCAATGTAACTAACTGCTGGCTCCTCAATTAAAACAATATCCGCACTTTTGACTTTTTCTCTAGTTACCTGCTCATATTTAGGAAATGTTCTATGATTATTTAAAACAAAATGCACAAACATCGCCAAGTCTTCAGAAGATTGGCCGTTGCTTCTCTGGGATGATGACAATTCCCCCTTCATCTCCATATCCTCTGCAAGAATATTTTCAGCCTGAGCAACGATATCTGTCACAACTTCCTCTAGCTTTTCTCTAGTGGGTGGCTGATCGTGAATTTGAGTCAACCCCTTTTCTAAATTAAACTGTCCAATTGGCAATGACTTATTAAATCTTTTCTCAATGGCCAATAATACATCGAGTTGAAGAACATGGGTTAATTCGTGCGCGTCCTCGTCATGCCCCCAGTATTTATAAATCATAAATAAAGCCAAGAAATAAATAGGGATAGAAATTAACGGATTAAATACTTTCGTGGCACCTAAAATTACTGAGAAAATTAGTGCTGATATTAAAACAGTAGGGTAAACCCGATGTTTTGAGCTTATTAATACCATGGGTGATTTATTTTGGGCAACAGGAGGTCTCATGATATTTTTAACCCATTTTCTAAAAGCTCCCACCAAAACAGGCATCACTAATGATGGGCCTCGAGGCTTTAAAACTTTAGTTTGTTTTGATGGCTTTTTTTCTAAAGACGGATAAAGAACAGCGGATTGGGTTTGAAACAATAAATCCAGGAATCCACCAAGAAACAAATAGAATCTACTGCTTAGAGGTATATTTTTTCCTGTAATAGAACGAATAATGGCCCGTACGGCATTTATGTTAAGGTGAATCGCTCCATATAGCCATCCAGGATTATAATCCTCAACACGAATCCCAAATCCAGCAACAAAATCCCTATAATGAATTACAGAATTCCTAGTCCAATGATTTGAAGCATTAATTCGTTTTAAAAATTCCTTCTGAACTGCTTCTAATTGAACATGTATCTCATCCTTAAAATTAATACCACTCTTGTTAATAAACATGGCGCTGTTCTGTGCCGCTGCACTCATTTGATGATCTGTTTGCAACTGTATAGCCCTTGGATTCAGAACTATTTGACCTGCCTCCTTATTCTTAATAAATCCAAAAAGAATTTTTGAACTATAAACGGTACTTGCAAATCTTTCGTCTGTAGAGCTATTGTTAGAGATAATAAAACCATCGTGCTTCAAGAACGAAAGCGCCTTTCCATAATCGTTACTATAAACATTCAAAGAACTGCTATCATGATAAAGATCAAAACCGCCTGAGGATTCTTCTACATCTTCAGGAGTAAACGAAAAAGCATCACCTGAGTAAATAGTTAACGTCCTTGCAACTCCTCTTAGATCAAATGATATCCTGACTCTCAGTCGACCTTTATATCTATCTTCTTTAAGCTGAACATTCTTTGCTTCCATCATTAAAATATACACAAGACTTTCATCAATTAACTGATCCCAGCTCATTCCCTCTGAATGATTATCAACCCCAACCACATTTCTAACATCAGCCTGTTTAAAAAGAGGAACAAAATCAAACCTAACAGCAGGATAATACACCTTACTAGCCTGGTATATTTTCCCCCCGAAAGGAGAATTCAATATCCTCTCTAGGTAAGCATCAAATTGCTCATATGAACTTTGTCTGCCTCTCATGATAAATTTAGCAAACTTCTGCGATAAAACACCAGCACGTCGAAGAACTCTAAAAACCCTAAAAGACAGTTTAGTCACAAAACCATGATTGGTGCTGCCAGTAATTTCAGCAAATTCTTTATTCCTAAATTCATAATTACCATTCATATCTTTTTCTGCCATTCGATGATCTGCTTGCAACTGTATAGCCCTAGGATTCAAAGATTCTTGACTAAGGCTTGGATTGGAAAATGCCGCTGTCAAGTTAACAGACAGCACCAATCTTTGAAGAGGACTGGCTGTGCCTACGAGCCCAGCATTAAACTTGGGCGTGACCTGCATTTCTTTGTCTGTTTCAAGATCAGTGGCGGTAATACCACCGGAAAAATATTTCCGTGGGATTGTTTCTTGGGTTAGCGGATCGATATCTTCTTTGATGTAATTGTAGACGCCTTTTTTGAAGGCGCGGAGGTAGCGCTGATAGATGAGTTCAACGTCATAATTCTTTTGGATTCCCGCTTTCGCAGGAATGACAGAAGAAGCGTACTGAACACCAACGGTCTTGTTCATATTAACATAAACTTGTTCTAAAATACTGTCTTTGATTTTCTTTTTGTACCATGTAGCTAAGATAAGAGAATTAAAGACTTGGCGAAGTTTGGCGAAATTCTTGTTCTCGTTGACTTCCCTGGTCAATTCGGGGATGACGATTTCACGGACGATATTAGCCCCTATCGAGCTAATGTCGTTACGGGTAGCCGAAGGCAGCGCAATGCTATGCTTTTCCAATGACAAATAATCTTGCTCAAGCATGACCTTTAGTTTGGAATCCATGACATAGGCGGTTCCGGCTTTGGCATTTTCATAGACAATGGCTTTTTGGGGAACAATCCAAACCTTGTTAAAAGTGTTAATAGGGATATTGGTTGTGCCGTATCTTTTGGCGGCTTCTTCATAAACCCTTTTCCAAAACTTCTTGCCAATGGTATCCTCGGGATAGATCAAACTCGCCGTGATCTGTTTGAGCATATAATCTTCTGCCAAAAGATCCCTGCCCATTTCAGTTCGGCCAAAGCTGCTTGGAATAATACGATTCTTTTCGTAGGGAGATAAATTAACCCAGAGGTCTTTTTCAGGGATGGTAAGACCTGCGAGGAAATATTTAACTAATTTTGATGATTCCTCTTTTAAGGATAAATCAACACTTGGGGATGTCATAGATGAATCACCCCTATCTAAAATAAAATCAAAATGAAAAGGATTATTAGGATCAACCTTGATCCCTTTTAACATGGGAGGATCAAGCGGCGGGCTTAAGCGAACCATCACCCCAGGCGTTGGCAAATGAAAATCATCAGCCATGGCCTGAGGCATAGGGCCTATGATAGAAGTAATCAAGAAACTGACTAATATGAGGATAACCAACGAGGTTTTCATATGCTTTATAGAGACTCCCTCTCCTTACTATAAAGTATATCCCGTATATAAAGACTTTAGGGGCTATCTAAAGCTTTTTAAGAAAACGCTTTCTTTTGATATTGTCGTCGAGAAATGAATGTCTTACGATGGATTTAGATAAAATAACTTAATAATTAGATACTATGAACTCCCCTAAACCGAGCTATGCTATTTCAAATATCATAGCCTGTCTGCCGCAGAGAGCGGCTGGCCTCTTTAAAGAAAGAGGGGAATCTTATCTTAAGTAATTTTCGTAATCGGAAGGGAATTCGTGGGTGACGTTGCGGATGATGCCTTTATCATCAATAAATATCAATGTCGGCACACCTCTGAGATGATACGGATCTTGCAGAACACTGTCCGTATCAACAAAACTGATCAATTTCATTTGGCGTCGATTGAAATAAGTCTTAACATCTTCCTTATTCTCTCCAATATCGACCAAGATGATCTTAATGCCTTTTTTCTCAATGGACGCATAATTATTATTAATCTCTCCTAATTCTTCGTAGCAATGCGGACACCACGTGGCCCAGAAAATTAAAATAGCCTTTTTGCCCTGACGGGAATTAATGACACTAGAAGACTCCCCCTCTGATCGGGGCAAAATGGCATCAGGAGCTGCCTTGCCTATCAAAGGGCTTGCCGTTGACTGGGATGATACATGCCCCATGGCCCACAAGGATGGTGGAAAAAATAAGAAAAAAATCAAAAGGATTAGACGCATGAAGAATTAATCCAATCTAAATAATCTTTACTGCCCTCTGTGATGGGTAAGGCGATAATTTCAGGGGTTTGATAACTATGTAAGGATTTGACCTTGGATGCCACTTTCTTAAACAAGGTCTTTTTAGTTTTTAGAACTAATAAAACCTCTTTGGACGAATCGATCTTGCCCTGCCAGCAAAATAAAGACTGAACACCATCTAGAATATTGGCACAGGCGATCAATTTTGCTTCTAATAAACCAACGGCAATTTTATTGGCTTCTTTTTTATCTTTGGCGGTTACTAAGATGACGATGTGCTGGGTATTCATCCCATTGAACTCCCCTATCCCCTCTTTAAAAAAGAGGGGAAGTTATTATTCTAACATCATTAAAGATATCATTCGCCCGGCTTTTGCGCCGTCTCTTCGAAACGAAAAATAATTCTTATCACAACAGGTACAGATCTCGCTGTCTTGAATATTCTCTGGACGCACTCCCACTTTTAATAATTGGTCACGATTAGCCCCTGTGACATCGGCGTACAAATGACCGCCGCGGTCATGAACGTGGGCCGGAAAATAATCACGAAATTCTTCACCGACTTGATAACAGCATTGACGGATGCTAGGGCCGAGAATAATTTTAAGGTCCGATGGCTGGCAAGAAAATTTCTCCTGCATCTTTTGCACGGTCTTAGCCGCGATCGCTTTGTATGTCCCTTTCCATCCAGCATGGGCCAGACCAATCACTCGACGAACAGGATCAAAGATAAATACCGGTACGCAATCAGCAGTTCGGATAGCAATAGGTAATTTCTTTTCATTGGTAATATAGGCATCAGCATCAGGACAATCTTGGGAAGATTTAACACCATTACGGGCTAACAAAACATCATCACCATGAATTTGCTTACGCCAAAACACTTGGGGGATGTCCAGGCCGGATTCTTTTTTTAAATAGGCTCGCTGCGTTTCACTTAAAGGGCTGTCAAAATTTTCGGGGGTAAAATCAATGGAAGCGTCGCTAGTCAAAGCTATAATGCCTTCGTTTTTAAGAAACATTTGAGGACTAGACCCCCGACTAAAACATTCGGGGGTGACATCTGCTGGCTTAGGCGGCATCAATCAAATCCTTCACTGGCTCGATCGCCAGGTGGCCTTTTTTGTGATCTTCAATTTTCTGAATCTTGCCGTCTAATTTCTTAAAACTTTTATCGGTGATATCAGCATATTGCCCGCTCACCTTATCAATCAAGGTCCCTAAATCCGCAAAACGGTTCTTAAACAATTCATAATCCTTGGTAAAACCTTCGATCAATTCAATGATCTTCTTGATATCCTTTTCAAAGCGGAAATGCTCATGTGCTTGACGGACAACACTCAACATAGCATATAACGTAAAGGGTGAACAAAGCACCACCTTCTGCTTCAAAGCAAAATCCATCACATCCGGCATTTTCTCTTGAATAAGGCCAAAGACCTGTTCATTGGGAATAAACAATAAAACAAAATCCAAGGTATTCTCCGACGGATTGATGTAATCACGGTTCTGGATTTCTTTAATGCGGTCCTTGACGTTCTTGATAAATTCTTTCTCGTAAGAATCCCTTTGCACCCCTTCTGCCGCATTAACCATTTGAAGGTAATTATCTAAAGGGAATTTAACATCCATGTTTATGCAATGCCCTTGAGGCAGAAGAAAAGTAAAGTCAGGTTTTGTTAAAGTCACCCCAACGTTTTGCTTCAAATAATTAACATTCTCGATCAAGCCAGCATAACGGATAATATCTTCCGCCATACGCTCACCCCATTGACCGCGTAATTTGACATTGCCCAGGATATTATTTAATTTAACGGTGGTTTCTTGAAGTTTTTGGGTGGCACTGGAAGCATTTTTAAGCTCATTTTCAATGCTACCAAACTTTCGGGCCTGATCACCTTGGGATTCACGCAGCATTTGCTGATACTTGGCTAATTCTTCTTTGAGCCCGGCAACGGTGTGTTCAATAGCTTGTTTGCGTAACTCCAATTGTGAAGAAACTTCTCCTTGAGAAAGCTCCATCTGCTGGCGGGCCGTTTGCAGGATCTGTTCCTGAGCCAGGCGCATTTCCTGGGTAATTTGTTTGCGCATAAAAAAAACCAAAACAGCCATGCTGGCAACCAAAACAAGAATACCAATGATGCCTAGAATAATTTCGGGCATGCTGATTTCTCCCACTTGATCATACGATCATGTTGATCAAAATACACATTCACCTGATCCTTAGAAAATCTATAAATCGCATGACGGTAAAGCCAACGCTCACTACCGTCACTCATCATTTTCTTTAAAATAGGCTGACCAAAAGAATGAATAAATGAGGACTTATCTTTGTATTCGCTGATATGACCTTGAGCAATCACCTTGGCTAATGCATCATAATGATCATCGATGGTCTTGACCATGCGATGCTGATTATCCTTTTCACGCGAATAAGAGCTTAAAGTCGAGATCTCATCGAGATTAGAAATAATGGTGCAGCCGGAAAAACCTAGAAGCATGATCAAAATGTAAGGAATTAATTTCATATTCTTACTTACTAATCCGGATCTTCTCTTCCTGTAATTGACTTTGGATCACCACGATATCCCGTATGCGTTTCTGAATATCTTTGAGGCGTATACCGTATTCCTTAATCATATTAGGGTCGCGGCCAAAAGCATCGCTTAAGAATCGAGACTTTACGTAACTTTCAGTTTCCAACTGCTTGCTTTCAGATTCTAACGCCCGGCTTTCCTTTTTGATCTCTTCTAAACGTTTCAAAGCCTCATTATGTCGCTGATGCGCTTCTTTTAATTGCTGATTCTTGATATCTTCCAGAGATGCTTGAAATTGTTTTTTATTATCCACATTGCCTGTAGCCTTACCTTTTGCACCAGTCTTCTGAATTTCTAATCCTGCCTTTTTTTCCAAATAATAATCCAGATTGCCATGATAATTCTTAAGCTCGCCGGGATTAACTTCTATAATATGATTAGCAATGTTTTTCACAAAGAATAAATCGTGGCTAATAAAGCATAATGTGCCTTCATACTTTTGGAAACAACTCGTTAAAGCCTCTACCCCGTCGATGTCCAAATGGGTGGTGGGCTCATCAAGGCAGATAAAATTAGGCGGATTAATCAAAAGCTTAGCCAAGATCAAGCGACTTTTCTCTCCCCCGGATAAAACACGCACATGTTTAAAAACATCATCGCCTCTAAAATTAAACACGCCCAATAAGGTTCTCATTTGGGCTTGCGGCACACTGCGTTCAGTGGCCGATACCAGCTCTTCAAAAACAGTGCGAGCTGGATTCAAAACATCAAGACGTGTCTGGGAGAAATAACCCAGATTCACCTGATGCCCAAGCTTGCGTGTCCCCGCATCAGGCTCTAATACTCCGGCAATCATTTTTAAAAGTGTGGATTTACCTGCACCATTGGGGCCAACCAAACACAATTTCTGCCCCTTGGTGATCTCAAAGTCCAAGCCCTCATAAATTTTCTTATCTCCGTAGGCCTTATGAATATTAGTCATGCTCATGACTGTATATCCACTCTCAACGGTCGCAGGGAATACAAAATCACGGATCGAATGCTTTTCTTGAGGAACACGAATGACTTCCAGACGATCAAGCATTTTACGTTTATTACGAACGGCGGCCGACATGTTAGGCTGAGCATGAAATCGTTCGGCGAAACGTTCTAATTGCTCGCGTTTGGCTTCAACAACTTTTTGCTGCTTCTCCAAAGAACGGTTACGAACTTCTTTCGCTTCCTCATAAGCTTCATAATTACCCTTAACCTTGGTCATCCGGGCATCATCGAGAACAAGGGTGTAATTGGTCACATCATTAAGAAAGATCTTATCATGCGAAATAATGATGAAAGATCCGTCATAGTTAGCCAGATAACCTTTAAGCCAGATCGTCGCCTCTAGATCCAAATAGTTGGTAGGCTCATCCAAGAGGATCAAATCATATTTATAGGTCAGCATTTTTGCCAACTGTGTGCGCATCTGCCATCCGCCGGAAAGATGGGAAATAGGTTTATGGAATTCTGATTCTTTAAAGCCCAGACCCATCAGGATCTTTTCAGCTTTGTGCTCCATCTCATAAATACCTTTGTGCTCCAATTGCTCTAAGATATCCCCATAGCGAGCACTATCCGCTTTATTTTCTTCTTCGAGTTTGTGTTTCTCTTCTAATAATTTACGAATCTCTTCATCACCAGAAGTCATCTCTTCCATGACGGTGCGGTCAGAGGCAAATTTTACTTCTTGGGCCATGTAGCCGATATTCAAGCCCTTTTGGATATTCACTGATCCTTCTGTTGGCTCCAGTTGTCCTAAAATAATTTGAAACAATGTAGACTTACCTGCACCGTTCGGCCCCGTCAAACCAATGCGCTCGCCTGGAAAAATACTTAAGGAAACATCTTCCAAAAGCATGCGTTCGTCAAAATTCTTGGATAAATTACTGATTGTTATCATTTCAAAAGTCCTACTTCCTGTTTAGTTAAAATCCTCCACTGTCCTTTAGGCAAATCCCCCAACAGCAGTTTTCCCATGGACAAGCGGCACAAATACGTAACATAATGGCCGACACTTTTGGCCATCATGCGGATTTGACGTTTTCGACCTTCATTAAGGGTGATCTTAAATTCGGTATCCGTGCCATTATACTTAACTTCCATAATACGGCAAGGAGCAGTTTTGCGGCCATCAACAATGATCCCACCTTCAAGTTTGACTTGCTTAGGCTTGGTCAATTCACCTTTGACACGAACCATATACGTTTTATCAGCATGAAATTTAGGATGGGTCAAATGAAATGCTAAATCCCCATCATTGGTCAATAGTAAAAGCCCCTCGCTATCACGATCAAGCCTGCCCACCGGTGCCAAATGACGCATGTTCGAAGGTAATAAATCCATGACGGTTTTATCCGCATGCATATCATCCTTGGTCGTAGTATAGCCTGCAGGCTTATTGAGCATGACACAGGTGTATTCTTTGACACCTATTTTCTGATTATCAACCGTAATGTCTTCGCTGCCTTCCACGGGAGTGGACGGTTCTTTGACGATGCGGCCATTGACCTTAACACGGCCTGCCTGGATGATTTCCATCGCATCCCGACGGGAAGAAACACCGTTATGTGAGAGATAAACCTGTAGTCGCAATTAAAACTCCCCTATCCCCTCTTTATACAAAAGAGGGGAATATTTTTATCTTTGTCTTTGGCGCAGGGCTTCGTAGAGGATGATAGCTGCTGAGATTGATACATTCAAAGAATCGGCGTTGCCCTTCATGGGAATTTTGACTGTCATGTCTGCCGCCAAAAGCCAAAAATCTGATAATCCCTGATCCTCACTGCCCAAAATCAATCCCCAAGCACCTTTAAAATCAGCCTGAGTATATAATTTCTGAGCTGCCGGCGCTGAGGCACAAATTTTGATTTTCTTCGACCTTAAGAATGAAAATACTTCTTCAGGGCCAGCCGCAACAACAGGCAAGCTAAAAATAACTCCGGTACTTGAACGAATGACATTCGGATTATAGATATCCGTCTTAGGATCACAAACCAAAACAGCCTCAACCCCCACCCCATCACAGGTGCGTAAAATGGCTCCCAGATTGCCCGGTTTTTCTAAAGATTCCAAGACCACCACTAAAGGTTGCGCGGATAATTTTAAGTCTTTCAAAGTCAGTTGAGGCGTCTTAGCTAATGCAATGATACCCTCATGCCGCTCACCATACGCTAATTTCTCCATGACCTTGTCACTGACTTCGATCAATTCAATCTTTTTGCTGGATAATTGTTTGAGCAATATACCCTGTTGTCCCTCAACATAAAAAACTTTATCCAAAGTAATGCCCGCTTCATAGGCACGCTTGATCTCACGAGCACCGTCAATAATAGTCAGCCCTGCTTCGCGACGTTCGCGAGACTCGCGCAAAGCTTGAACTTTCTTAACTAGCACATTCTGAAAACTTGTAATTTTTTCCATGTTATATCTTAAGCGATTTTATGATAAACCGCAATGAGACAACCGCAATGAGACAACTCTTTACGCCTCAAGAAATTAATACTTAACAGAACAACCATAAGATTTAGAGCTACTCACAACCACCGGCAGACCATTCATGGCAGCATCAAGCGCAGCACTCACATAATTCTTCGCTGTTTTCACATCCTCAATATCTGTGCTGGGCGTGTCATCAATGGCCCCTTGATAAATCAATATGCCTTTAGGATCAATGATAAACATATGTGGTGTCGTTTGGGCCGCATACAAATGCCCCAATTTGCCATCTGCATCGGCAAAAATCGCGGTCGGAGAACCACCTTTGTCAGACATAAATTTATTAAGACCTTCTGGCGGATAATTGCCCTCTTCACCAGCTGCCGAAGAATCGATGGATAACCATATCACCCCTTTGGCCGTGTATTGTTTTTGCAATTGAGGCATATTACCGCTGTTGTAATGTTTTTTGACAAAGGGGCAATCAGGATTAAACCATTCCAAGACCACAAATTTTCCCTTATAATCCGACAAGGAATGTTTTTGACCGTTGGTATCTATCGATGTGAAATTAGGTGCTGCTTGATTACTCGCCACCTGTGCCAATACTGCCCCTGTCGTGAAAATAAAAATTGTAAACATGCTCATGAATACTTGTTTGATAATTAGCATAATCCTCTCCTTAAATAATTAATTATTAATAGCACCAATATCTTTCAAAATCATATGAGACGTAATCAACTGAGACAAAATAATAGGAAGTTCGGCACCTGGTGGGTAATAAACGTAAACGGGAATACTGTCCCGGCCATAAGAAGCTAAAGCTTGGGTAATCACTGGATCGTACTTGGTCCAATCTCCTTTGAAGGCCATGGTCCCTTTATCCTTAAAAGCCTTCACCACCTCAGAACTCTGTAACACCAGCCGATCATTGACTTGGCAGTTAATGCACCAAGCAGCTGTAAAGTCAATGAACACCCCATGCCCTGCCTGACGCGCTTGATTCACTGCCGCTGGTGAATACGTTTGCCAATTAATTTCTTGGGAAGATTTAAAATATTTTGAAAAATCCCCTAATCCTGTTTGTATTCCAAAAACCCATAATAGCCACAACACACAGGCTAATAAGACCACCCCTAAGAATCTTTTTAAATGAATCATCCATATTCCGGGCTTAGGCACAAAGGACAAAAGAAAAGGAAACGCGCTCAACAATACAAACGGTAAAGCCAACCCCAAACCTAATGAGGTGAATATACCGAATCCTACGATGCCCGGCTGACTAATCGCCACCGTCAGCGCTGTTCCCATGAAAGGCGCTGTGCAAGGACTGGCAACGATCGTCGTGATCACCCCACTGATAAAACTTGCCTGATATCCTGCTTGGGACTTTGGTAAACCACCTATAGAAGGTACGGAGAACTCAAAGATACCAAAAAGATTAAGGGCCAAAACAAATAAAATCGAAGCCACGACAATCACAAAAACAGGCGATTGAAATTGAAAGCCCCAGCCAGCGAATTGGCCGGCTGATTTTAAAATAAAGAGCAAGAAAGCCAACGACCATACTGAAACCAGAATTCCCAAGGCATAAACCAATGAATGCCCTAGGGCAATTTTCCTATCCGGGTGACGCTCGACTAAATGAAGCACCTTGATCGATAAAACCGGAAGCACACAAGGCATTAAATTAAGGATCAATCCGCCGATCAAGGCAAATAAACACGCGAGCCAGAATGAAATGCGGGCAGGCGTCATCTGCACCAAATCAATCGGAGCTTGAATGATAACGGCCTTTATCTTCCCATCTTCATCCCAGCCCGACGGATTGACCGCAACACCATCAAGGCTCATCAAGGGCCCTTGAAAAATATGTGATTTCTTTAATATCACCTGATAACCATCATTAGTTATTTGTATTCCTTGAGGTGCCGCATGTTCAATCACATCATCACGAAAAGGATAAAAAACAATATCCGAACCGCTCTTGATCGAAGTTTGAATAACAAGTCGCCATTGATTGCCATTGGGAACGACTTGACTGGTAATAGATGAAATCGATTGGGACCAATCTTGACGGGTTTGATCAAATACTCTTTTAAAATGATTAAAGGTGACTCTCGCATTATCCGCCACCACTGGCAGGGATAAATTTAATTCCGCCCTTCCCGGCATGCACATATCAAAACAAGCCAGCCAATCAACATGTGCGTGAATATTGACATTCGATGATGATTTTAGACTCTCATCAACGGTGATAGGAACTAATAATATAGCCTCATGTTCATACCCATAGCTTGTTAATGGCCCAAGAACAATCCGCTGAGGATAGGGCCATTGAACTTGCCCCGCCTTAACACCCGAAGGCACCGTCCACTTGATTTTAGGCGTCAATCCTGAATCCCCCGGATTTTGCCAATACACATGCCAGCCATCATCCAGGGCCATATCAATCGCCACCCAGAAAGTGCTTCCGGCCACAACAGCATCCTGTTCGCTAACAAGCTTAACACGGGTGTGGGCCTGATAAAATTCTTGAGCAAAAACCGGATTAATACCCAGCAGGAAAAATAATATTAACCAATAAAATTCATTCATATAATTACTTTAAATATACCACAAATTCATACATCATCCAGAAGTGACAAAAACTTCCGGCCAAGACAAAAATATGCCATATATCATGCGGCCCAAATCGAGGATGAATCTTGATATGTCTTAAATTAAAGATGCCAGCTCCAACGGTATATAAAACCCCTCCTGTCACCAGCCAAAAAAGGCCTGCTCTCGGCATAATATGGATTAAAGGTACCCAAGCGATGACAATAAGCCACCCCATGATGATATAAAAAGAGAAAAATAAAATCCTAAGCCACTTGGCTGGATGACGAAAAACCAGTTTTAAAACAATACCTGCGATGGCCAAGGTCCAGGTAACACCAAATAAACTCCATCCCCAGCCCCCGCGTAAAACAACCAAACAAATCGGCGTGTATGTCCCTGCGATCAAAAAATAGATCATCGCGTGATCAATCTGTTCCAAGGTTCGACTGATCGCTTTGGAAACCTTTAAAGTATGATACAAAGTGCTCATCGTCCAAACAGTAATTAAGCTCACCCCATAAATACTAAACGACACTACATGCCACGCGCTGCCATGAATGGCCGCACGATATATCAATAAAATCGTCGCTGTAATAGACAATAAAACAGCAAGAATGCCGATTGATGTACGAAAAGGATATTTTATAGTATTGAACATTTTATAAAAGAGGATGGGAATCTATTTCTTTATGTCGAAATATTTAACATTAGGAAAATTTCTAAAATCTGCATCCTGAGTCCACAAAATAGCCCTGAACTCTTGCGCCACTGTTAAGATTATACTATCAGCCATGGGCAATTTAAACTTATAACTTAAAATAGCGGCAGAAAGAGCTCTTTGATCATCCAAAGGCACAATCTCACCCATGCGCATTACCGCTACTATTTCCAATGCTTTCTTTTCATCGGTAAATTGCAAGGTCTTCTTGAAGACTTCATAAATACAGATGGCCGGAACGATCAGGCGTTTGGTATCTTCAATAGGTTTCTTAAATAAATCCGCCTGAGAGCCATTTGAAAAATATTCCATCCAGCCTGAGGAATCAACAAGATTCATAACCTGTCCTTTTCCCGTTCAATATACGTATCGATTCCGTTTAAAACCCCTCTCATTTCCTGGATCTTGCGAACTGGAACAAATTCAATACAATCTCCGTAAGAGACAACCTGATATTTCTTGCCTGGACGCAAATTTAACCGACGCCTGACATCTCTTGGGATCACCACCTGATATTTTGTGGACAGCGTTACAGTTGTCATACATACCTCCTATCGATGAATAAATCGTATTACGATTAAAGTATAACACACGCGGGACATTAATTAAAAATTAAAATAAACGATGCCATTGTGAGGGGCGTTCTTCAGCGGCATGGCAATCTTTTAACATTCTCAAATATCCACAACGGCTTTAACAAAAATTGTATGCTCATCGGCCCCCAATACCTGCCATCCCAACTGTTTTTCACAAAATCACTCAATAAAAAATACTTCCCCTTACCTAAAATACCTTTTTTATCTTTATAGAAAACCATCAATGCTCTCCCAGATGAATCTTTATCCATTATTCGATATGTATTTCCATTTAATTCTAAAAATCCATTTTTGATCTCAAAACCATCCCCAGGCAGCCCTTTAATCTTCTTGAGAACCAAAACAGTCCCTGTATCACACCCCCCCGTTGCCAGATACCGCCTATCAATACCATATTGAACGATTTCTTTATTTAAACAAGTAGCCGCGTAGTCTTCTTTTTGGGGAATACCATTCTTTTTCATGTACAGTCCAAATGGCAAAGAGTGTGTGTAAATATTGATATAAAAAATATGAGAAAAATTCAAAATCATTAATCCTAAGGAAATCAACAATAACCATTTCATTATTTATCCTCATAGGCTATCCGACAATAATCACAATTTGGGAACCCAATAAACCGTAACAGCCCCCATATTTCCAGCATTCTGTTGTTTAGAGGTTATTTCCCAATAATTACCTTCATTAACATCCATGGCAATATTGCAATAAATACCGCCACCCGCAGCGGGATTCCCGCCTGATATTTGTAAGACATTTGTTGGTGTTGGAGAACTATCTGTTATTCCAGTTAAAAATCCTTCACCTTGTGCATTTAAAGCATACGCGTAAACTTTGCCATTTGTTGTCGCTTGATAGACGACATTTGCTGACATTGGAATTGGTGTGCCATAGCCCGCCGCACTCTCGCCACCGGGAACAGGAACAGAACTACAAACATTTCCATTTAGGTCTATATAAGGCGATGTTAACGAATTTTCAATGATAGCCTGAGCATTGCTATTATTTGGTAAAAGGGTGCAAACGGTTAATGAAGAAGTATTTGACGTAACATTGTAACTATAATTTGCAGGAATGGACTGGGCTGCCCCAAAAGGATTTATTGCATTCCAAGCAGATGGCAAATAATTATTGGCCTTCAAGACATCAACTGGTGTTGCATAGATACCATTAGCAACAGGCCATTGACTGTTATTATCAATATAAAACTTTCTACTAGCTTCTTGAATAGCAGATATATCTAATGCCGTTCTATTGGCTGCTTTCTCTAAATATTCCCTCGAAAGAATGGGAATCACGGCGGAAAGCAATAGGCTCATGATAATCAATACCACGGTCATTTCCAAAATGCTAAATCCTACATTATTGTTTATAAATATATTTCTTCTCATATTGCACCATTCCTATGCCTTCATTAGGTACGCTTCGCGCGATGCTGACTGTACCATTTACTACATTTAACATTGCTCCTTCAGGATTGTCTTGCGCTATCCCCAATGGTATTGTTGTTGAGATAGTGACTAAACCAGCCGGGCCCCCTGTAAGAGGATTATTAGGAAAATTTACGACATACGGATTGCCCCAGGGATTTGTAGTAACGGCATTGTCCAGATACTTAATAGCTCCAAAAGCACTAGGGGCTAATTGACTTGCCCAGCGTGTTGGGTCGGGCCATGCATTAGGATATTGTGAATTATAAAAATCAATGCACGCCTGAGCAATTGAGGTCATCTCATTGATCATTTTTTCATATTTAGCCCGATTGATACGATCTATACAGATCGGGATTATCGATGACAATAACACTCCTGCTATTGCCAAGATAGCCAGCATCTCAAGTAAGGATATCCCAGTATTCGAATAAGATCGAATCCGGGATATCCATTTGCATAAAATAGATATAGTGATCATGAAGACCCTTTATGAGAATGTTGCCGTGAATGGGCCTGTACTGTTCGCTGGGGTTGATGTTGATACTGAAATATTTTGTAACGCTGTCTGCAATGACTGCTGAGCACCCGGCGGCACATTTGTCAGTGTTACCACATATTGACTGGTATTAGTTCCATTCTGGGCAACAGTGATATTACCGCCCCAAGGATTGGCCCCTGTGCCTGAGAAATTAGCTGGCAGATAATTAGGAACAAGTCCTGGGATTGCAGTTGTGCCGATCGCTAATGATGCGTATGATCCTCCATGGTCGTTATAAAAACCAACAGCAGCACTTTGAATGGCCCTGATAGCACTTACGGCACTACGGATACGCCCATTATCCGTACTAGTAGTTACCGCTGGTATCACGGCAGCTAGAATTGTTCCAATGATGACCATGACTGCAATAATTTCGAGCAAGGTCTGACCTTCTTTGTACTTTTTATTCTTCATGTTTTTCATTTCTTCCCTCTCCTTTTTTATTGTTTCATTTAAAGAAACCACCCATCGCGGCCATATTCTGATAAATGGGCAAAAAGAAATTACAGACGATGAATCCTAAAAATGCGACAGCCAACGATAACAAAACAGGATTGATAAGACTTACCAGGACTTTGATTGAATCCCTTGACTGTTGATCATAGAAAATATATATCTCTTCTAAATATTTAACCAAATTGCCTGTTTTCTGCCCTTTTGATAAATTTTGCCAGATAAAAGTAGGGAAAAAAGCATCTGATCTAAACGCATCTCCTATCGAAGATCCCTTGATAATTTTTTTCTTTATCAGAAGCAATTTATCATTTATATATGTCCTATCCTCTTTATGTATATTGGTTATGGTCTCGATAATCGATATGCCACTCTTTTGATAAATATAAAGATTCAAAAAGAGCTTAGAAAACTCAATCTCTTTGAGAATCCTACCTAATAATGGCAAGCCATAAAAAAACATCGCTAAGCTTTCTTTATACTCAATCCATACGTATTTAATACCTCCAATCGTCACTATTGGCATAAGAATGGCAATCCACCAATAGCTTTTCATAAATATGGCATAAGATACGAACATCTTTGTCGATATATTTTCAATAGATGAAGCAGGAAGTATTTTTGCTAATTGTGGCACCAAATTGGTCGTGATAATGATAGAAGCTATTGTTAATGCACAAAAAACAGCAGCTGGATAAACTAAGCCACCAATGATCTTTTTCCTATTGTCATTATTAAATTTAAAATAATCCCCTAAGATACTGGCCATTTCAGGAATACTTCCTGATTTTTCCGCTGCTGAAAGTACGACCGGCACTATTTTGGGAAAACATTTTGAATTCTCAAAAGATTCTTTGAGTGATCTGCCATCATTGACAGAATTGTTGATTATTCTTAAGGCCTCTTTTAGAACCGCATTAGAACAAGTCTCTTGAAGAGATTCCACCGTCTCACCAATGGACATGCCTGATGATTGCGTCCTCGAAAAATCAATAAAGAATGTCGATAAGGTCGATGTTGATAATCGACGTTTTAGATAGATTGACTGTAAGCACATTAAATAATTTGGGCTTAGGCTGAGAATATCAAGTTCATTAAAAACTGCCTCATTTTTGATCTCAGTTAAAGGGCCTTCAACTGTCCTTGTGATGACTCTTCCTGTTTTAGTCAATGCTTCCATATTCCAATACATTCTCTCACCCCAAAACCCTTACAGCCTCTTCAATGGAAGTTTCTCCATCAAGAATCAGCGTCTTTATATCATCGACCATTGATTTATACGTACCCCTCCTTTTTAAAAGAGGGAAAATATCACCCAGACGATTATTATTGATTAAATCTTCAATTTCTTCATCGATAAGCATGACTTCAGCGATAACTGTTCTACCTAAATAACCACCTTTGCATTTACTGCATCCAATAGGCCTGTAAACAACTTGCGCCTCATTCTCTAAATACTTCGAATCAAGACAAAAATATTCATTCCCCTCAACCCTCATGGCACATTTGCAATAAGGGCATAATTTCCTGACCAATCTCTGTGAGATGATGGCCCTTAAGAAACTTGCAATGTTAAACGCTTCAACGCCTAAGTCTTTTAGACGTAGAATAGCTGAGACTGGATTATTGCTATGCAATGTTGAGAAAATCTGAAGCCCCAAATTAGCAGCCCTCAGGCATTCATGGGCTGTTTCTGAATCACGGATTTCACCAACTAATAAAACATTGGGATCATGCCTTAGAAAGGCACGGATCGCTTCGGCGTAGGTCAAATCCTGAGACAATTTAATTTCCACCTGACTCATCAGGCTGCTGGTCCTCTCAACTGGATCTTCAATAGTAATGATCTTTTTCTCAATGGACTTGATTTGATTTAAAAGTGCCGAGAGGGTGGTTGACTTACCACAGCCAGTTGGCCCTGTAACTAAAATTACCCCTTCAGGGATCCTGATCGCCTGTTTAATAAGTTCCCAATTATGATCTGAATAACCCAAATCCTTAAGAGGAGTAGCGTCTTGCTTGTGTAGCAGGCGTAAAACTATTTCCGGGCCATGGATGGTTGGCAATTGGTTGAATCGAATATCAGCTTTTCTTAGTAAGTCCTTATACTCATACTCAAAGCTGCCATCCTGTATTCGATAATCCGTGGTATTAACGTGACATTTGGTTAGAAGAAAATTAGCTACCGTATTTATCATTTCAGGCTTATGACAGCACACAGGACTTAATAATCCATCAATGCGAAAACGGATCTCTGTTGCTTTATCTGTTGGTTCGATATGAATATCTGATGCCCTTGTGATCATGGCTAGATTAATTAAATTATCCATCCATTCCGATATTGAATCCATGCCTTTAGATTTAAGTTCAATAATATTCTTGAGAAGCCCCTCACGCTTTTGTTGGAGTATCATTAAATCCAACGCGTGCCGCACCTCTTTTTCATTACCGATAAAATATTTTATATCCTCATAACCATAGTCATTCCTTAAAAGGTCGGTCACTTCTATATTATCAATATAAGAGATCACAAAGGTCGGGTTTGAACCGTTCTTTAAAGGAAACATTTGATGTTTTCCTAAGAAATCCGGCCCCACCCTTTTAATGACTTCATTGTCAGGAATAAATTCACCACTAAAGACCGGCCAACCGATTTGTTTAGATAGCGCCTCCGCCAGAATGGCATCATCGATAAAACCATGATGCCTTAAAATGGCCCCTAATCTATCTTCCGGATTAGTTTTCTTAAACTCAATACAAAAATTTAATTGATCTTCTGTTATTTGCCTATCCCTAAGGAGCAACTCACCAATTCTAGACATAAATCTACTCCGGCCTGTAATCGATCGTTGTCGTTAATTCCTGTGGCAGCATAAAATGAACCGTTACACTCATATCGGTAATCGAGAGCACTTCCACATTCTTAACAGGGCGGTTCTTTTCTTTGACTGAATAATTGTTCCCGTTAATTGATAGAATAGCCTCTTTGCTTTCGGGTGTTCCACCAATATAAATTACCTTAATATCAGGATATTTATCTTGCCCATCATTGTTCGAATCATTCACGACACCGGCATTTTCCTTTTCAAGCTTACCAATCTCCGATAGCGCTTTTTCTTCTTCTAGCTTCAGATTGGTTTGTTCTAATTGCATTCTTAACATTTTGATCTTTTTTTGCTGCAAGCGGTCGCTGTCCATCTGTTCCTTCATTTCTTTGATTGACTGGGAATCTTCTTCAGTCATTTCTCTTGTTTCCTTATTCTGACTTTTGGTAGAAATTAATTGAATTGGCTCAATGGCAGTCGGGATCACTTCTTGAGGGATTGATTCATGATGAATCAGCTTACTCAAAATCGTCATTAGAATAATTAAAACAGCCATAGCTATTAAAATAATCGTTTTTATATTTAAATCCTTAAAAACCATAAACATCTCCTTTAACTAGTACGGCATTACCTTCTTTATCAATTTCATTAGCTTTAAAATCAGTCTCTGTTTCTAATTGATAGATATCACTCAAAACAGCACCCATGTCCGTCTCACTGGAAGATTTATCCACTTGAATGATTACAGGAAGCTTTTTAATACCTTGATACTGAGAATCAATATAATGACTGGCGATATCTTCGTTATCTTGCGATCTTTCGATCCTTATATTCATCGATGTGCCACTGTTCCCCTCTAAATAACGGGTATCATTAATAACCAGACTAAGTGCTTTCGAAATAGGCACTGGTGATCTCTTGGTTAATGTTTGTTTTCTTAAAATTTCTGTCTCTAAAAGATTATTTTGTATTTTGATATCTTTGATTTGCGCGGACACACCTTTAGTTTCCCTATTAATAGAAAAGCCGATATTGACGAATATAATTGATACAATAATGCCAGTTAGAATCATCATTTTGTTCATAACTCCACCTGTATCCGTTTTCCAGGTTTGTCTTTGATAAAATAATCATCAATGAGAGCCTTATTTAGAATATTTATTTTGGGTATTTCATCAAATGGCTCCCCATCTTTAGAATAAATGTACCCCTCAAGATTACAGTGTCCAGTTTGGTAATATCTAAATGAATATATTTCATAACTTAACGGCAGAATATTAAGGATTTCAAGGTAAGGTGTCGCGTAATTCAAATATTTTTGTTGTTTTAAATCTTCTCGGTAGGTATTGATATCAAGTTCAAGCAGCTTTCTTTCTAATATTTGATTTAACTCAATAAGATGGGTGTAATTTCTTTTTACTGAGGAGAATTCTATTTTATTAAACGCTGCAAAACCAAAACCAATGAACAGTATTAATAATGAAGCGATAACAAAAACAGCTTTTGTTTTTAATGCCTGCCTGATTTTATTCCCCCTGATCTCTTCAGGCAAAAGAAATTTAACCAAATTATCAGAATTTTCCATGCCTTGAAGCCCTTCTATGGCAGGATACTCCACATTCACGTACTCAATATTTATATTGTGATCTTTCTTGGACAGATAATCAGCAATGGCCTGATTATTTGTTATCACCGTCAAATAATCTGAACTCCAATTATCAAATTCCTCAATCTTTTTACTAAAACCTATTTGTGAACGCTTGATTTCAGGCCATATATTCTCCAGCTCTCCTGTTAATGTCCTAGTGACGCTGAATTTTTGACCAGAAAAAACCGTGATAAGCTTTTCATCACTAAAATCATCAATAAAAATAATGCCATTCTCTAATTCAATATTCTTTCTAATAAGAAAATTACGTAAAGCAATGGCGTACGGGATAAAAACCTTTACCTTATCACTGGGGATCAATGCATATATTTCTCTTACTTTTTCTGCCTTAATACCTATGACCTGAAAAATATTGTCATCGATTTTCTCATCCTGTAGAATATATTCGTTTTGAGGATGTAATTTGAGGAATTTTCGCGCCAGGATGCTATCTTTCTTTTCTACCTGCCCTTCAGGAGCTGAAGCTAACTCAACATCAATATCGACCGCACAGATATTGACATCCTCGATGGCTTCAAGAACTTGCCTCTGCTGAGAGCCTTTTTCTAACCTCTTAACGCCAAAACCGTCGTCTAAATAGACATTGTTATTGAATACCAAATAATTCATAACTCAGATTCCTGATCTAAATGCTTCTTTCTATTTTCATTGGGCTAATAAAAATGACCAACTCATTTCTCGTTTCTGAATTATTTTTGTAAGAGAAAGCATTGCCAAGAAATGGAAGTCTTGATAAGTAAGGTACTCCCTGAATTGAATTATTCTTGGTGGTGCTAATAAGCCCCCCTAAGACTAATGTTCTCTCTGATTGGATATCAACATTAGTCGTAATTGATTTCGTGGAAATTTGAGGCTCTTGAATACTTAAACCGCTTCCCACAGGAACTGTTGTCATCGAATCCAAGGTATTAACAGCCACTGAAATATTCAACATTGTCTTGTTATCATCAGACATCTTGCCTTCGAGCCTCATCGTCAATCCATCAGATACTTGAGAGGTGGTAACATTTGAAATGGTGGTATTATCAGAGATAGTCTGTCCGGTCCCAGAAACATACGGGATGCTTGTTACCTCCTGAATGATTGCTGGAAATAAATTAGTCACGGTGATTTTTGGCTTGGAAATGGCATGTACTTCACCTTGAGCCGTCAAAGCCTTTAATACCGCAGCCACCCCACTGCTTCCAGAATTACTACTTGTGCCCGCTAAACTAAGTAATTGGCCACCAGCAAACCCTACTGACGAATAATTCGTCGCCAAACTTAATGCACTAATCCCATTAACATTCTTTTCAACTGCCGCCCAATCCACTCCATTTTCATCAGAATTTGATAAGGTAACTTCATAAATTTGAATCTCAAATGTCTGCTGACGGCTTAATATCTCATTGGTCGATTCAATGATTTCCGCGATCTTGTCCAAAACGCCGGGTTTATCTGTGACGCTGATTGTGCCACTTGATTTAGAAATTGAATACGTTCCTTTTTGGGGGCTCACGAGAGATTTAATACTGCTTTCCAAATCACTCCATAATGAAAGCTTTGGCGCGCTATTTTCATAGAATATCTTTGTTCCCACCCTTACATCTTGACCTTGTTGATTGTTTGTAGAATTGGCACTCGCCCCATTAGAATTATTCTGATTCTGGGCAAAAGACTCATTTGACGTTTGATCGGTGAATGTTTGATCTACAGCAGGGATTTGTATGGTGAAAATACGCGTTTCAAGATCAGTAATGATTAAATCTTCTTTGGAAACTTTAAAGCCCCAACCAAATTTATAAAGAAGACTCTTTAATGCTCTCCAAATTTCAATATTCTCGACATTGATCGATGTGATTTGTGAATCAATTTCCGGGGTGGTAATAATGTTATACCCTGTGACTTGAGAAATTGTAGAAAGGTAGATTTTTAAAGGTAAATCATTGCCTTTTAAAGTAACCCGTAAATTCAACTCCGGAGGTAGGTTTTGAACTTCCCCATCTTCATGACTTCGGCTATTAATTGTTTTGATGACAGGCGGACTTATAACCTGACTTGCATTATCTTTTTTCTCAATAATCGATTCAGGCAATATATCCATTTTAGCTGCGATGATCCTATCTTCATTCTTCTCTATAATAGGCACCAATTTATGGATAAGGAGTTTGGTATAAAAATCATCATTTGCCACAAATCTCAATACATACTCTTCACCTGAAAGACCATTTACCGTTAATTCGGCAATTTCTGAATCAGTAGGTTCTAATTCCAATATATTTGACTCTTTATCATTCCTTTGTATAACATAGCTATCAGCATTAAATCCCCTGATCACCCCTATGATGGGTTCTGGGAAAATAACTGTAGTCAGATGATTTTTCTTCACATGCACATATATTTCCTTGCCGTCATAGAGAAAATCTTTGATTTCGGCGCGCGCCATTGGCAAGATTAATGAGGAGAAAAAAATAATTAACAGTAGCTTTTTCATAATTTACCCCGTAAAATTGTGTTCAATTGAGTGAGGAAACAAGCGCAGTATTGCATAATATTGATTATTTGTCAATATTTTTCAACAATGTTTGATTTTATGACAATATTTAAGTTCTTTAAACGTTATCCTGCTTGCCTCTTATTGATTGTCGTTTATTTATCATTTCTTAATATCCTTTCCTACAATAATGCCTGGTCACATCCAGAACAATTTTCGATCAAGATTGGCATCATGGAAACAGGCCCTTATCTCAACGCCCATGATATCTCCAATGGCCTGGCATGGAAAACTTTTGAATTTGTCCCACGCGACACCCGAGCCTTATCATCTTATTTCGAAATCATTGATACCAAATTCCGCTCCTTGCTGTGGCATTTTATGCTCCCTCACCCAAGCTTATCGTTGACTTGGATTTTTTCTTTAATCTTGGCCCCTTTTTTTCTATACCAACTTCTTAAAAACATAGGCCTTAGCATCAATGCGGCCCTCACCATGGTAGCCTTTTATCTTTTAACGCCTGCCATATTGAGCAATGAAGTCATGCTGCATCGGCCAGGCAAGCCAATGGCTAATTTCTCGATTATTTTTTGCTTATACCTTGCGTCTCAACTTAAAACACAATTCATTGACCAGAAAAAAGAAATTCCTTTTCCTAAATATCTGATCTTCTGGGCCATAACGGCAATTTCATTCTATTGGGATGAGACGGTATGGCTAATTCTGCCTGCGATGTTTTTTATTTTTCCGGAGGTGATTCGAAAAAAAGAATACCTATTACTCTGGTGCTTACTCCCATTGATTACCTTGCTGGCCTATTTTAAAATCATTCCCTATCTTTCGATCTTGGCAGGCCATGGGTTTCCCCATCTGGAGCAATATGATAAGGTTGGGATGTTGGATCAAAAAGATGTCTTTATCGAATCATTTAGATACCTGGTCGGTAACACTAAAAGCCTGGTATTAGACAGTATAGGGATCATGCCTTTTTCTCATCAGGCCTCTGTGTATATAAAATGCAGCATGATTGCGGCCTTAGTGGCGTGGGGAGTTTTATTGCATTTTATAGCCAAGGCCAGACACAAATGGGATCATTTAGCCTTCTTTTTAATCGGCCTTATTTTGTTCTTTAATTATTCCATGGCCATCACGGAAAAAACTTGGGGGCCTTATTATTACGGCGGATTTTGGTCTATATTCTTTACTATTTACCTTGGAAAATTAATTGAAAAGGCCCTTATCCCTTCCAAACTACTTTTGATCTTGTTTCTGTTGATTTTGATCAATATGGTAAATTGCTTTTTGGATATGAATATGATCATTAAAAAAAGTCATTATCATTGGCCTGTGAGCGTCGCCAAAGAATACTTTCAAGAAAAACTAGACAGATTTGATCCCCGTGTAAAACCTGTATTTTCGGGAGAAGAGTTAAAATATTCTATTAACTACTATTGGTCCCATAGAAACGCCCTAGACACCAGGTATTCTTTGCCTAAGGAACTTTGCTGGCTTTCTGTTGAATTAAAACCACCATCAGAACTTTATGTCAACATAACTAAAACTGATTTTATTGAAACCAATTAAAATGCCTGCCATCTTAGGCCTCCTGATCCTGACCTTCATTGCCTTTGCACCATCTCTTTTTAATGGATTTATCAATTGGGATGATTATCTACTTCTAGTCAACAATCCCCTGATCATCTCATCCTACGGTCATCATTTATCAGAATTCTTTACCATCGCCGTTGGCAAGACCTATATTCCACTCACCATGCTATCATTTTTTGTGGAACATCATTTCTTCAAGATGAATCCTTTCGTTTATCATTTGGATAATCTCTTACTTCATTTCATTGTCGTTTTATTTGTTTACAAAATTTGCTTACGATTAGGATTATCTCTTAGAGCCTCTTTCTTGGCCGCAGCGCTTTTTTCTATTCACCCAATGAGGGTTGAATCCATTTCTTGGATCGCTGAACGCAAGGATGTTTTATATTCATGCTTTTATGTACTAGCGATTTATCAATATCTTCTTTATTTACAGACATTCAAAAAGGCTAGATATGCCTTAAGCCTACTGTTTTGCATCTTAAGCCTTCTGTCAAAACCCATGGCCTTAAGCCTGCCTTTGATCTTATTGCTTCTTGATTGGTTTACCAAAAGAAAGCTATCGCGACAAAGCCTCCTTGAAAAATTGCCTTTCGTAATCTTTAGCATCTTTTTTGCCCACATCACGTATTCATTCTTTGCTCCGGTTGGCATTAAAAGCATCTTTGAGGCTTTATTAATCTGGTCTTGGACCTTTATGTTTTACATTTATAAATTTGCTCTGCCTTTTCATTTGTCCCCCATCTATTGGCTGCCCAAACCGATTGTCATTTCAAACGTGGAATATTTAAACGCTTTGGCAGGATTCTCGATCTTTATCATCAGCCTGGTTTATTTTAAAAAGAACCGTCTTTGGATCTTTGCTTGCGGCTATTACATTCTTTCCATCTTCTTTCTTTTACACTTCAACACCTCCAATGAGATCATGCCCGTTGCTGATCGCTATATGTACTTGCCAAGCTTAGGTTTTTGCCTTTTTATAGGCTTGAGCATTGATGGGCTTATTAATAATAGAGATGACCGATCAAGAAAACTATTATATGGCGTCGTGATATTTATCTTTATAGGTCTGATGAGTAAAACTTTGATGCAATGCAGGATTTGGAAGAATGAATTTATCTTTTGGACAGCTATTAATACAGAGTCTCCCAGTTATCTAAGTTTCATGCATTTGGGCGATTGCTATGAGCAGCAAGGGGATCATCAACGCGCCATTGAATATTACACCAAGGCGCTGGGAGGCAAACCTGACTATGATTTTTGGCTTTATCAGAATATCGGCATCGTCTATCTTGCTCAAAAATATTATGCCCAAGCCTTAAAGTTTTTTGACCAATCCCTAAAGCTCAATCCCCGATCACCTGAAGCCTATATGCTCAAAGCGTCAGTCAATGAGGCCCAAAATGATCATGAATCAGCCTTTGAGAATTATTCCAAAGCAATTGAATATAATCCCTACTTCGCGCAAGCCTTTCATAATCGGGCCATCATCTATTGCCGCCGCGGGCAATTAGACCTGGCCATCACTGACCTGACCCAAGCTATTAAAATTATCCCTGATTTTCTGACAGCCTATTATTTGCGTGGACAAATTTACGGAATTATGGGAGAGAAAGCTAAAGCGCTGGATGATTTTAATATCGTCTTGAAAATAAAACCCAATTATGCCGCAACCGATAATTATATTTTACTCTTAAAAAGCAATAATCCCATCCCTCATCATCTGGATATCCCTAATGATACCTACGATCAACCTCAATGGAACCCTACGGGATACAAAAATTATCTTCCTGATCGGGACAGAGTTTACAAATTAGAAGCATAACACTAATTGTAAGAATTGTTACAGCATGGAATTAGTTAAACTCGGTGTTAATCCCAAAAACCCTGAAAGATCTTTAAGCGGCTTCGCGTTGATGATGACAGGCACAAAGCCAGGCGCATTCTTTAACTGTGCTAACATGGCTGCATCAAGGTGAAATTTAATTTCCCCAATGTTACTCTTAGTCTGTAAAACACTATTAGCCAAGGTTAAGTCGATACCACCACTGGTCGCTTTCGCCTTCATTCCGAAATCAAACTCGCCTTTAATTTGCACCCCGTCACCAAATTCAACGGCATATCTTTCTCCTTGAGGTGAAAATACTTTGACATAAATCTTATCAGTAATTTGGATCTTAATATTCCCCAAGACACCGTCACTAACACTATAGGTCGCGGTATGCGTTGTAGCATCATAACCAAGATAGGCACAACGTTCATTACCTAAACGCACATTAAAAATACCATCCTTGCCTGTTTCAAAAAAAATCCTAGCAGGATATTCACGTATCACCTTATGCACCATTTTCCCAAAACGAATACCTTCTACCATATGTGGCAGCAATTCTTCTTGAGTAAATTCTTCTTGAGCGATTCTTTCTTGGGCAAATGTTTCTTGTTCAAATTCTTTATCGTTTATATAAAAACGAACTGTCTCTGGCTTTAACATTCTCCAATGCATATACAACATTCTAGGATTTAATGTCGCTAAGTTAGCATAGTTAACAATGTTCCTCCGCTTCGCATAATTCTTTAACCACTGCAATAAAACTAAACCAACGCCCTGTCCTTGAAATGTTTCTTCAATATGCAATACGGAAAGCTTTAACTTATTATTTTCAACATCCCACAGAAAGCCACTTCCCCACCCTGAGGCAATTATAAACTGTTCATCAATACGGAATTTATTCAACCATATCTGATACAAAGAAGGATGACTCAAACCGCTACCACGAAAAACTTCTAAATATTTGTCGTTAAATTTAACCGCTGCCCATACAACCCTTTCATTTTCATCATCCGCCTCCACTGTCCCATCATCATAATGATGCACCTCTTTCCATTTTAATCCCCGCGCTTGCATAGCCTCTACAATCCCTGTCATCGCCCGATCCTTCACCTCCGCCTTCATCTCATTATCATTATTTTGTTCGTCAAGAGCTCTCAGAGCCAAAGTAGCTGAATGGGCATTTAAGGGAATTTTATGCTTCTCAAGCAACCACTTATAAAATATTCCAAATTTATCCCTACGGATCTTAACTTCTTCCACTAATTCCTGGCGATACGTCTGCAAACGCCCCCTGGCTGTTTCTAAGGGTAATCGTTCCGCCCTTGCTAGCAATAAGATGCCCTCTGAACCATAAACATGGTCTGCAATATGTTCAATGTCAATATCTCTAAGGCCAACGATGTTTTCCACTAAATCAATTCCGTACTTAAGGATAAATTCGGTACGCGCCTGTAAATAAGGAACTATCAAATTATTATAGAATTTGCCTAAGGCAAAGGAATCATCATAATCTACCCAACGGATAGCAAATTTCTTCCCCAATGGCATAACCCTCAAATTTCTCACCTCATTTGAATCCCCATGATGGTTTGAGAATATTCGATAAATATCCCCTCTAACAAGCGAAGCGCCAAACATTCTTACAAACGCTTGATAATCACGGATATTGGAATTTTGAGATATTCCCAACGCGAAGAATAATGCCTTTTTATTGCGAGTTTCATCCGGCAATATACTTAAATCTTCTCCCCAATAATCCTCAATGTTGTCCAGATCTCCCTCCTTTGTACTATAAATTTGAACGTTGTTGACACCTTCAAACCCTATCGCATGCGCCATCTGATAACCGAATCTTGCACTGTAGACAAACTTTGAAGGCCTCACTTTTTGAAAGAAAACCCTATTGCCTAGTCTAAAAATAGGATATTTTGCATTTTCCGAGTAACCAATTATCCTAACTTTATTTAAATCCATAGTGAATTCTAGCGGCAATGGAGCGGTTGTATCCATCATTTGATCTTTACCTTGCGAAATACCAATACCCTTATATAAAATTTCTTCCATACCCTGGCGCGGTCTTTCAGGATGATAGGAAAATTCTAAACGCTGACGAATACTGTGCATGTCTTTCAAAATGGCTTGACGTTCTTGATCAGGCATGGGCTCGATAATGATCGGCTTTGTTTGTAATTGAGATGGTTTCACTATATACAGCTCGTCTGTCGATTTTTGGTTAATAATAGCATCTACCATATCTTTTGATAAAATATGAATTGCTTTGCCGCTTGAGCTTATTTCAATGACCTTATCTGGTGAGAATGATGCTGTTATCTCATCCAAAGCTTTTTTAACTTTAGGATCACCCGAACAACGGACTAAAAGCTCATAAACATCCCATTTATAGAGTTCCGAAGGCTCACCGTAAGGGGCTTTAATTGACAACGCTATGGTTTTTAAAGTATCCAGGCTATTGCTGACAAACTCCCTCACAACAGGCGCATTGGCTGGCACATTCATTTGATTGGCAAAATCATAAAATAGAGTCGTATCGCCCCCTCTTAGAATTAACTTGTTTAGCAGATCATTTAGGATTTCTCTGGAATTATCAATAACATGAAGAATGCCTAAATTGATGGTGGGCTTATTTATTACAGCTTGTAAGAGAATCTCTGCCGCTGACGAATCTAACATTAATGAACCCTTGGGTAAAGTGGCTATTCTGGATAAATTATTTTTGCTTAGAATATCCGCTGACCCATGCCGCAAAAGTGTTTCAATACCTTCTTTAAAACTTTCATCATCTAAATGGCCTTGATTAATTAATGCCTCGGTATAAGATACAATTTGATCTTTTACTTGAAATAATTCAACTGCATAAAATAAATACCATGCCTCATGAATAGCACTAATGCTGGCCTGTGCGTTTAATTTGCCTGCCAGAACATTCTGTTTAAACCAGCTCACCCCCTGCGCGGAAAGCTTATATTCTCCAGATTCTCGCCGCCATAAATTAAGGGCTAATGAATCATTGCCGGGGTAATCAAAATCATAGCCTAATAATTCACCCAAACCGCTGATATTCATAGAAGGATCTGCCGCATAGGCCTTCCATAGCACATTACGATCGCCCAACTCGAATATCAAGTAAAATGCTTGTCTTTGAAGATCAGGGATATACTCATTTAAATGCCCCCATATCCGATAAGCCTCATCCAAATCTATTTTCTTACTCAAATTCAAATTTTCTTCCGTAACCGATGCTTGTGTAGGATCAGCTAATTTCCACTGATGATCGCTGCCTAAATAATTTATCACCGCATGCTCCACGCCACTGCCCCTGACAGTTCCATCCACATCTTGATCATGCACCACATCACCTGTCAAAATCACACAATCATGACCTTGGGAGCGCATCAAAAGATAGACGAAGTAGGCGATCTCATCGCATTTAAGACGAACCACCCCATCTTTATCGAACGCGTTGCCCATAAAATTAGCTAACATTTCTTTGCCTAAAACAACATTATAAAAAGGATTATATTTTACCTTTTCATGTATAAACGATTCCGCCTCCTGTTCAATCACTTCAGAAGACTGGCCTTGAATCCTATTCATCAAATCTTTAAAATGAGGATTTGTTTTAAGTGCTTCAATTTCTTGGGTCTCTCTGGGAGTCAGCCCAAGCGGGTGAACTATTTGCCAGGTGCTTGGATATAAAACATAACTAATTTCACCACCTTGAGAATTGGTATTAGCTATCAGGCTTTTACCGTCATTGGAAACTGTAAAGACATGGCCCAAATCACTCACATTAGTCATCATATAATTCCATAATAAATATGGCTGTATCTTGTCACCCTTATTTACCGCGGGGTAATGCACCGTCGCATTCACATTTGTAGGATTATTAGGATTGTATAAATTAGGACCTGGCAGCAATCTTACGTTATTATCCTCAGCAACGACATTATTGCCATCAACCGCCGAATAAATCCCATTGATCAACAAGGTCCCATCAGCCAGTCGATGGGCTTTGTCAGTCTTAAAGATCTTTGGCTTATTACCTTCTTCAAGTGAAGATATCTCACGCGCATGCTCTCCATCAGTATGAATTGAAAAGCCTTCTCCATGCCCAACCGTTGCCCATTCATTAGGCTTAATGGTCGATGCCTGATGATTGGTTTGTGAGCCTTCTGGAACATATTTGTAAGCTGTTTGAGGCGCTGAATCAAAAAAACCTTCTCCCCAATCCGGTGTAAAATGCAGGTATTGCTTTACCCCCAAAATGCCTCCTAACATGAGCGCGGCAATACTAGCCCTTTTAGCCCAAGCCGACCATTTGAATTCTCTTCTTTGAATGGGAAATGCTACAATATCACGGACTTTTTGCTCTCTAACAACAGGATTAAAATTCCAATTATCTTCATTCCAACCATCAATCGTAACTTTATTCCTCTCTAATTGCTCCAGTCTTTTTCTGACCTCTATTCGGAATTTCTCTTCATAAACCTTAATTCGGGAGACTTCATGATGCTTAAAATATTTCCCCATCAATCGGTATATAGCCTCTCGATCTTCATCAAGCAGACCATTTAACTCCTCCATTGTAATGTGCGCTATTTTGCTTTGATGAAACGATGTGAGCTGGCCTGATGAAAAACGCAGGATATATTGGGCATGGGCCAAGATAATCGCCGCGTGCAATACGTCAAGATTACGGTCTTGTGAATTTCTTAGTACTTGCTGCCATTGATGTTCTACCTTGGAGAGAAAATCTATATCAGCCTTATATTTTTCCCCTTGAGCGGAGAACATAGAAACATCTTCAACCTGAAGCTCAAAATTATCGGGATTGACCGCCTTATCACCCCAAACCTTGCGGTCAGCTAAGAAACCTGCATAAAATTCACGCGCATTCTTTGGAGATGCGCCTAAATATGGCAATACATTATGAGCCAAGCCTTCAGGAGTATTTACTTCATCCTCTTCTAAACTATGCTCTTCGGCGTAATAATTTAAAACCTTCTGTCTTCCCACATCATAATGATCTTCGGGATATATCAAAGCATTGAGCATCTCATTTGACATCTCTATACGCGGAAAATAAGAAAACGACCTAATTTGTACCGCTTTGACAAAATTTTCTTCGTCTGCCCCTTCCATATTCTGAGAAATATTATTAAAATCAAGATAGGCATGTATGACTTCGTGACCTATTCTTGAATCTGTTTCTAATTTTCCTAAACGACTTATTAACCGCTGACATTCATTTTCATCCACTTTCTTACTTAATTGATCAAAGACAGCCACAGCTTGCCTTATCTTTGGCTCAAATCCAGGAATAAGATCGCCATGTTGATGATTCAAACGAATACTCTGCTCAATCAAATCTGGAAGAAGATCTTCTCTTAAAACTTCTGAGGAACCAACCTTTTGAGCCAAACTATTAATTAATATTTTGATTTCTTGCTGATTTGAAAGCATCAAGTAATAATTACGCAGGTCATCAATTTCTTCAACGCTTAAATGTTCACGTAAATCAGCCATCATGATCTTCTTAACAGGCTCATCCAAGGCACGATTAATCCTGTCTCTTAAACCTGGAAGCGCATATTCCAAAATACCAATCACTTCCTGCACCTGAAGATTGATACTGTCTAAAAAAGAGTACAATTCCGCTTGAGCCGTTGGAGAAGATCTTCCAATTAATTCAGACCAATGCTCCCTGTCCAGAGCTTGTCCTAAAGTAATAGATTCATTAGCAAAACGGGAATTGTAATTCATCAATGATTTATGAATAGGGCCTATTAAATCATTAATTCTTTTCTGATCCGCAGGAGCTAACAAATGGAAAAATCTTGTAACCTCCACAGGATTCCTATCTAATTTATAAAATTCATCCGCAACATTCTTATTTGGCAGGAACAAAGTTTCCAATACGATACTGATGGTATCTTCGTCAGTAGCAGGAAAAACAACAACATCCTTGGTCATGGGATGAAAAAGGGCTGCTTCAAACTTGGAAATTGGATACTTACCAAAGATTTTGGCAAACAATACCGGCGTTTCGAATCTTTTCTGTTTTGACTTATCAATTAAAACAGCTTGTTTCTTTTCTGAAATATCGTAAAGTAAAAATCCTAAAACATCTCCTTGTTCTTGAGCACATACATATAGATCATACGGCCTTAATACCTTGTTAAACTCCTGTTCTAACAAAAGAAACAGATTTTGATTGTCATTATGTCTCATCCGATATAATTGGCCTAATAATGAAGCTAATGAAGGATCTAATTTCTCCATCTTCGCGACTAAAGCCTTTTCTTGCATAAAATGATCCTGTTGATCACTAGGAGCAAAAAACAAAGGAATATAATTAGCCTCCATTACAGAACGCACCCTTACTCTTTGCTCAGCCTTCATCATTCGATCAACTTCTATTGCTTTTCTTTCTTCTTTAGGAATGATGACTTGAGATTCGATGAGCAAGGCGCGGTCACTGGACATTTCTTGATCGATAACGACTTTAGCCTTAAGAGGATTGGCATCGCTTTCAATTTTCGAAAGATTTAAAGAAGAAAAACCGCCGGAGAAGTATTTTCTGGGAATAATTTCTTGAGTTGTAGGATTTAAATCTTCTTTGATGTAATTAAATACGCCTTTTCTGAAGGCTTGGAGATAGCGTTGGTAGATGTGTTCTGGATTCCCGATAGAAGTATTCGGGAATGACAAGCCTTTGACTTTATTCTTATCTGCATAGACTTGTTCTAATATGCTATCCCGGATTTTCTTTTTGTACCATGTGGCTAAGATGAGGCTGTTGTAAACTTGTCTTAATTGAGCGAAATTCTTGTTTTCATTGACTTCGCGGGTGAGTTCGGGGATGACGATTTCTCTTATGATATTAGCCCCTATTGAGCTAATGTCGTTACGGGTAGTCGAAGGCAACGCAGTACTATGTTTTTCCAATGAAAGATAATCTTGTTCCAACATAACTTTCAATTTGGCTTCGACCACATAGGCAGTGCCGGCTTTGGCATTTTCATAGATGACGGCTTTCTCAGGAACAATCCAAACCTTATTGAAGGTATTGACCGGGATATTGGTGGTACCGAACTTTTTCTGAGCCTCTTGATATATTCTCTTCCAGAATTTTTGACCTATAGCATCTTCAGGATAAATCAAACTCGCTGTTATTTGTTTGAGCATGTAATCTTCGGCAAGTAAATCTCGACCCATTTCTGTCAGCCCAAAACTTTGAGGAATGATGCGGTTCTTTTCATAAGGGCTAAGATTAACCCATAGGTCTTTTTCAGGGATCGTTAAACTGGCCAGAAAGTATTTGATCAGCTTGGTGGCTTCTTGTTTTGAATACGATGAATCACCTTTATCTAAAATGAAATCAAATTTGAAGGGATTGTCTGGATGAACCTTGATGCCTTTTAATATTGGCGGATCAAGGGGTGGGCTTAAATGAACCATCACACCAGGCTGTGGCAAACGAAATTCATCTGCTTGGACCAAAGAAATAGGGCCAATTGAATTAAATATAAAGGCTATTAATAGATATATATGAATGAATGGGGCGCGTTTCATATCTATATAAAGTAAAGCATATAGATTCAGGATTTCAAGGGCTGGAAGGGCTTTTAGGGAAAGCGCTATCTTGGATAGACTTCGTCGGAAAATTAACTATTTACTATAGATTCAGTTGGAATTTAAATGAATTATATTACAACTTTATCCCAAAGGCAGGCAACATGCTGATGATACCGGTGGCGAAAATGAGGACAATGAAGAACCAATAAATAAATCGATTAATACCTTTTAATGAATACTCACCCATTAATTTTTTGTTAGAAGCAATCACCCCTAAAATGACCGCTGGGGCGATCAAGACCACTATTTGCAAAACCATTAAATTAAGTGCTAGTTTAATAAGATTGAATGAAAAAAGCGGGATCAACACAGCTGGGATGGATTCAATCAAGTATACCCTAAACCAATATTTTCTCCCCCACCCCATGGCTTCCGTGACACCCCAGCTGCTTCCAAGTGAAATAACAATAAGCGCAATAAAGGAAGCCGTGATAAGGCCAATCCCAAAAACATAGGGAGCAAAATGACCAGCCACTGATACGAGACTTAAAGAAAGAACCTTGGGTGAAGTAAAATCCAGTGAGTTAGAATTAATGCCAATCGCCGAGATCGCGATGGCCACCATGATCAATTCCGAAAAGATAGCTCCCACCAAGGTTTCAAACCTTACCGCCCAAATACTACCTTTATCCGTACCTTTTTCAACCGTTGCAGAGGCTTGATAGAACAACATAAATGGCATGATAACTGCCCCGATATTCGCCGCCAACATAAAAATAAAATCTGGGGACGTGGAAAAGTAAAATGGCTCGATAACAATGCCATGACGGGCTGTTAAACACGCCGCGACAATCCACACCAGCGCGAAGATTAAAGACGCAATCAGCAAGGGCTTTTCAGCCTCAGCGTATTTTCTATTATATACAACCAAAAGATGGGCTACAAAGGCAATGGGGACGGAAATCCAAGGAGAAACACCCATCATCTCAAAACCAACGGCGATACCTGTATACTCAACGATATAACTTAATATATCAACCAGAGCCATCGGAATGGCAGATAATACTGCAATGCGACGGCTATAATTTTCCTTAATTAATTCGCCTAATCCTTTGCCAGTGACAACACCCACTCGGCCCGCCACTTCCTGGATCACATACAAAGGGATGACAAGCAGCATTATAAACCAAACAAGCTTGGTACCGTATTGAGCACCGCTATCAGCGGCCGTAATCGCACTGGCAGCATCAACATCCGCGATCATGACAAGCCATGCCGGTCCCCAGGTTTTAACGATCTGCCCAACCCTAGCTTGTAATCTTCTCATATTAAAACTCGTACTCGAGTACCCATTTTAGTTCACTTTTAGGCGCAGCATCAGAGATGCCAAATAAATACCCTATATCATAATTAAGATGTTTGAATAAACGACCATAAAAGCATGGCCCCACCTGATGACTTTGTTGATTATAGTCTAAGTGATGATCAAGCGCACTAAAATCATTCCAATATTCAAAACCAGGCTCAAAATACCGTGAAAAGCGATATCGAGTACTCCATGATATTCCAGCATCTGTGTGCGGATCCGCACCTTCACCAACCTCCTGATTAAAACTAATATTAAGTATGTTAGAAATTCTCTGAAAATCTTTTTCCAACAATATCTTACCCTCAAATTGACCGACCTGTTTATTAATCAAAGGGGCTTCATAAGCCAAATAAATCCCCGGATCAAGCCAATATTTACCCTTAGGAGCCAATTGAAATATATTCTCCCATTCCAAATGAGTCGCTTGAAATTTGGTAATAGCATCATCCGTCGGCAATGTTTCTGCTTCGAGCTCTAATTCCGTGTGCCAAAAACTATTCACACCGTAACCAATAGAATAATGATACTCTTGAACGGCATTTTTGTTTTTGTGCGGATCAATATCATAGACTCCCGTATTCTCCAGCTCCCACTCTCCTTGCTCAGCATCTGGAGCAAAAACTTGCTTCTCAGCTAAGGCAGGGCGTGAAAAAACAATGGTACAGAAAAATGCAATAACAATTACCCAGCTCCTTAAATATTTATTTAGCAATGATCACTCCTTTCGAATCTTGATGATAATCCGCCCAATACCCGTACGTTCCCGGCTTAAGAGGGCCGATAAAAACAATGATCTTTTTATTGCCTTCAACAACCTGTTCACGATCTAAATCAAAACTTTCAAATTCTTCTGCGGTCGGGTCCTGATTATCAACGATTATCTGGACTTTCTGACCTACTGGAACAATTAATTGGGAAGGATTAAATTGATGATCCTTAATCACAATGGTATTCGGGGCAGATTGGACTAATGCGTAGGACACAACAGGCAACCAAATACAAATACCTAAGAATAAATTAACAGCTAAACGAAGCATCATGTTACTACTCCTTTGAAACCCGCCATTACCTGATTTATTAAATTCTAATACGTTGTCATTCACCTTATTTAATTCCTTTCTTCTCACCTACAGGCTGTTTCATTCTCCCAATCTCTCCCACACAAGTGGCACAATCCGAAAGCATTTGCTCATAGGTCACCAGGCATATCTGCTTGCTGCGAGGGCATTTTAATTCATATCCCTCCTTGGTCTTGACATAAAGCAGCTTTCCAGCGTCAGACCTTACCTCCGTCACCTTTTGACCATCTCGGGTAATAATCTTTTCTTTCATATTCTTGGGAAGAAATAAAAAGCCCTGTTTCTTGTTTAGAAAAGGGCTCTGGATGCCGGATCGCACGCCTCTGTTTAGTGACTGCTACAACTAAGTCTACTTACGACTTAGTTTAGTAATTTATTTTATTTTGTCAAGAAAAAAACGGCAGGGATTATAAATTAGGAATAAATATCAATTTTAAAGACGAGCTATCCATAGTAAAAGGCTTGGGATCAACACCCCCGTGAATAACAAAACCCAAACAATCCAACCCTTCGTATACTTAAACGCCATGACTATGCCCAATATAGTCGTCGCCAATAATCCCAATGACATCAATACAACGAGCCATCTAAATGGCGTTGAGGACTTCGGAACTTTCTGACCGTCCACCCATCGCTGATCCTTATGAACTTGAGAAAGTGATTTAATGATTGGTGGTGGCACATACCCGCCTGATTTACTGGCTTCATGCAGATTAAAAGTCTGCCAGCATCCGCTAATCAAAAAGAAAACGAGCAAAGGAGCAAAAAAAACACCCAAGTACAAATGAATATTCCTCATGGCTTTAATGTTCATAGCTTGATCACCTTTTTATCTATCTTGTTGTTGTACACATTTCTAGTATCAAAAATTAACCTGGCATTCTTGAATATTAAATCATAATTCACATCAGAATGGTCGACAGCTACCACCACCACCTCATATCCTTTAATAATGGAAGGTGTTAATTGGACAGATTTCAAATCCAATCCGCCTAATTTCACATACGACACCAAAGGATCGAAATAATCCACTCGAATCTGTTTCTGTAAAATCTCAATGAGCTTTAAGGATGGTGATTTTCTAAGATCCTTGACATCCTTCTTATAGGTCACGCCCAAGACTAGGATTTTAGATTTATTGAAAGATTTACCTAATATTTTCTTCAATCGCTCAACGGCATACTGAGGCATGTCCGCATTAACATCCGCCGCTAATTTGATAAACTTGCAGCTAAAATCATAATGTTTGGCTTTCCAGTAGAGATACAAAGGATCTTCAGGGATGCAATGACCACCAACCCCCAAACCCGGGTAAAATGGCATAAAACCAAAAGGTTTAGTCTTGGCGGCATTGATCACTTCCCAAACATCAATGTCCAAGGCATGGCACATTTGTGCCATCTCATTGATCCAACCGATATTAACAATGCGAAATGAATTCTCCAAAAGCTTGGTCATTTCTGCCGATCGGCAGGAAGACACCTCATGAACATTCTGGATGATCTGACGGTAAAGCAGGCCTGTCAATTGCGCACAAGCCTTGGTCAACCCACCAACCACTTTGGGAATCTTTGTCACGACGAAATTTTTATTACCTGGATCAATGCGTTCAGGAGAAAACGCCACATGAAAATCTTTTCCCGCTTTTAGGCCACTTTTTTCCAACTCAGGCTTGAGTAGTTCTTCGGTAGTGCCGGGATAGGTGGTGCTTTCCAAAATAACCAACATATCCTTATGCAAATGCTTGGTGATGCTTTTCACCGCGCTGACAATGAAAGAAATATCGGGAGTGTATTTACGCTTAAGGGGTGTCGGCACGCAAATGATCGCGATATCTGCCTGATCTAATAAATCAAAATCCAGCGATACGCTAAAAGTCTTTTGACGGATGATACGGCTGATCGTGGCATTGGATACATCCGCATTATAACTTTGCAGATTCTGGATGCGCGCGATCCTTTGAGCATCGGTATCAATCCCTAAAACTTTAAAACCTTTTTGAGCAAAGGCCACAGCCAAGGGTAAGCCAACATACCCCAAACCGATCACCGCAATGCGAGCCTTTTTATTAATGATCTTATTCTTTAATTTTATCGACATGCTTCCCTTTCTTTATTGAAATATTATACTTTCTACAAATCAAAATGCATACGTAAAAGTTATCGCCATAGTATCACTGGCAAATTGATTGACTCCCCACATGGTACGTTGATATTCAATCAACATCTGGATTCTATCATTGGACCACCCCACGCCTGGAGCCAAGGATAAACTCCTCACATTCGAATCTGGCACCATGGCCCCATTGACCCTCTTATCCCCCTGCGACAAATTATTAAGTTCCATCATCACATTAAACCCTTTGGGCAGGAAATATTCGATCGCCGCATCGCCATTAATATAATTACTGTAATGCGTCCTGTTTCCATTGATATCGACACTCTGCGGAAAACTTCCGATCAAATCAGCATAAACCATGAATGGTCTTAGTTTCTTGGAAAGATTAATACCAATACCAGGCGACCATGATCCGCTATCCGCAGCAGCTCCCATCAAATCTGTGCCCAATTTATTAGGATCTTCATGTTGATACTTGCCAGTAGGCATCTTTAATTGCAATAAGCCTGTCGTTGTCGGCACCCAGCCTTTATCATCTAAAAATTGATACCGGGTATAAACAAAGCTATCCCCAAAGCCATGGTCATGAGCCTTCTCCCCAGCTTGAGTAACATCATTCTCCTGATAAACAGTTTGCGCATCAATTTCCAATTTATCTGTAATTCCATATTCAGTGAAAAGCTGTTGCTGAAACTGATTCTGACTATTTCCCTTAGGCAAGGAAGTATAGTGCCCTTGACTATCAAATTCACCACGGATTCTATTATAAAAAACAAATGGCTGAACCGACAGCTGCCCCTTCGCTTGCACAGGAGCAATCCAGGTCGTCATCGGCCCGATTGATACTGGATTCCAGTTAGCTCCCTGCCCCATGGAATCAGCAAAGACAACGGTGGTAAACAATAAATAAACACTAAAAAAGAATAATATTCTTAATTTCATGTTCTATATTTTTATCCAATCCTTAACGGTGTCCCATAATAAATACAGATTTAATACAACGATCACGGCTGTGACCACCCATGAAAGGACGGCAAGCCATAAAGAACTAACCAAGCTTCCCATTTTCTTTTTGTCAGAGGTAAATATCACCAAAGGAACAACCGCAAATCCCAATTGCAGTGATAAAACAACCTGGCTAAAAATCAATAAATTCCCTGCCCCTTTTTCTCCATACATCGACGCAACAATGACAGCAGGGATAATCGCGATCAATCGCGTCAACATACGCCTGACCCATGGTCTTAGACGGATATTCAAAAAACCTTCCATAACAATCTGCCCAGCCAATGTCCCTGTCAAAGTTGAATTCTGTCCTGAGGCTAAGAGTGCTATGGCAAATATAATACTGGCCATGGATGCCCCTAATACCGGTGTTAATAAATTGTACGCATCATGAATGTCAGCGACATCTTGATGCCCGGTGCCATGAAAAGCCGCAGCACTTAAAATCAGAATCGCCGCATTAATGAAGAAGGCGGCAAATAAAGCGGTCGCAGAATCGATGGCAGCAAAATGTACCGCCATTTTCTTACCTTCTTCATTGCGCTCATATGCCCTGGTTTGAACAATGCTCGAATGCAAATACAAATTATGTGGCATGACCGTGGCTCCTATGATCCCGACGGCAATATATAACATGCCCGGATTAGTCACAATCTCTGGCCTCGGCAATAAATTCGCAAAGAACAACGGTAAGGATGGATTGGAAACAAACATTTCATAAGCAAAGCTCATCCCGATCAAAAGGATCAAACCGCCTACGATACTTTCAATAATACGAAAACCTTTATATTGTAAAAACAAAATAACAATAACATCCCCTGCTGTTAGCAAAATGCCAATAACCAGAGGAAGATGAAAAAGCAGATTCAAAGCAATGGCAGATCCTATAACTTCTGCTAAATCACACGCAGCGATGGCTATCTCACAACCCACCCACAACATTAGAGATACGGGCCTGCTATAATTGTCCCTGCATGCTTGGGCTAAATCACGCTCCGTCGCAATACCGAGCTTTAAAGCCAAGTGTTGCAGCAAAATAGCCATAAAATTAGATATCAAAATAACGGATAGTAACACGTAACCATATTTAGCCCCCCCGGCCAAATCCGTTGCCCAATTACCAGGATCCATGTAGCCAACAGCCACGATAAGTCCCGGCCCTATAAATGCCAACATTTTGCGTCCCCATGACGCGCTTGAAGATACCGGAATGCTTGCATGCACTTCCGATAAACTTAGAGTTTTGTTTTCCTGTCGCCAAGCCGGTTTCTTCATTTCTGACACTCCCTGCAAACCCCATAAAAATGCATTTCATGACCAATGATCTTAAAGCCTTGTTTCTCTAAATAAGGATGATAAACCAGATCTTCTTTCTTATCCGGGAATTCAATGAACTGATGACAACGAACACATTGGGCATGGTGATGCGGTTTCTCGTCATAAACATGTTCAAAATGGCGATGCTTATCCCCAAAAGCTGTTTCGCGAATGATACCGGCTTCCAGAAGATCATGAAGCACGCGAAAGACAGTTGGCCTGGAAACCTTGAGTTTTTTTTGCAAACACTCCTTGGTTAATTCTTCAGCCGTAAAATGCCCATGTAAACACATCACTTCATCAAATATAAGCTCACGGCCCCGACTTACCTTAAGCCCAGTTTTGGCTAAATAACCTAAAAACCTGGAGCGTTCATGATGGATAGTTTCAAGATGGACTTTTGACATATGAGATACTGTATCATTTAGAAAAGAAAAGTCAAGCTTCGTTTACGCCAACATTATTAACTTAATGTTTATAGTCTTGGGTAACATCTTCAGCTGGTACAAATCTTAAGGCAAGCGCCCATCGCATCGGAAAAGAAAGACTAGTTTTTCTGAAACTTGCCGCAAAGATAGGATGCTCGGCATCCGTTTGAGAAGCTTTGATCGAAAACCAAGTGTGGTCAAGAGCTGCTGGTTCAGCAGCACCGGTGTAATGCCATTGCCCATCCCAGATTTCAACCCAAGTGTGATTACCACTTTCATCGGCCCACATGGGAATGGCCACGATCCGCGCGGGAATCCCAACTGAACGCAGAGCATCTGCCAACAAAATCGAAAGTCCCGTGCATGAGGCATAGTGGGCTTGTGTTGACTCATAGGGGCTTTGATCAGGTTTGGGGCGCTTAGTCGCATTATAAGAAACGTTCAAGGTATCAAAAACATACTTATTCAACTTTATGACAGCTTGATCGATAGTTTTACTCCCTATTGCTATTTGGATAAAACGCTGATGAAAATCCTCACGCCAATTATCCCGTCGCTCATTAAGATTGGCATACGGTAAGACATCATTAAGAAAGATTGCTTGAAGAATGTCCTTTCCCCAAGGCGCCTCATCTTTAACTTGATACGCTAATTGAATGTCTTTGATTAAAAAATCGCTCTTTAAGGACACCAAATCTCGGCCAGGCATATTAGCGATCAAAAAAGCCGCGCCTTCCCGTTCTTGTGACTTTACATTTTCAATTGTTTTGATCAACTCCCAAGCATTTCTTCCTGATTTTCTTAACGCGTATAAAACATCTTTTTGATATTCCAAAGGAACCATGCTTACAGCACTTCTTATCTTCCCCATAGGTGGACGAAAAAGCTCATAACAATACCCCGCCCGATGATCGATCAATACCAGAATCAATAAAACGAATATCCACTTACTAATAAATTTCATAAACCCCTTTTAACCATGACCAGAGAATTTTTCTAAATCTTTCAGAAACAAAGGATTGACCTTCCCTCTGTAGCTTTTGATATTACCAACATCTCCCCACGCCTGATTATATTGCTTATTTAAAAAATACGTTTCAGCCCTTAGTTCATAAAGATTGTTGTCATAAGGAACTAGCTCTATTGCCCGACTGAAATCTTCAATGGCTTGATTGAAATTCCCCTTGCCCCTGTTGAGCAAACCTTTATTAAGATAAATACTCGGGTCATGGTGGATCATCTCTGCCGCCTTATCAAAATCAGCCAATGCTAGATCGACCTTTCCCTCATCCTTATATAATAAACCCCTATTACAATAAGTACCTGCAAAGCTAGGATTGATCTTGATAGCTAGATTATAATTGGCAAGAGCTAAATCAAGATGTCCTTTTTTCTGAAAAATCAATCCTCGATTACTTAAGGTAACTGGATCAATGGGCCCCAGACCGATGACCCTATTATAATCAGCAAGGGCATGATCTAAATCTCCTTTAGCCTGATAAGCTGAACCCCTATTTAAATAAGCCCTCGCACTAGCTGGTGATTGACGCACGGCATCATCCCATAAGGAAAATTCATTGAGCCAAACATGATTCCTCTGATAAGTAAGCACGCCGTAACCCATGACCAATAAAAAGAGGATACCTATCGCCACTGATTCTTTTTTCGCAAATAGATAAAATAATCCGCTGGATAAAAAAAGACTAAATCCTAACAAAGGCAAATATAACCGATGCTCAAAAACCAAGTCTCTAATAGGCCAAAAGCTTGATTCAGGCATTAAGGTGATAAAGAACCAAAAGATGCCCAGGGACATCAATTTTAATCTATTTCTAATAAGGATGGCGATTACCAAGATGAGCAGCAAACAAAACATACTGCCAATGACAGACGGATCAAAAAATGAAGTAACCAAGGTAAAGTCATACTCGAGCGTTTGATGAATAGGCAGTATCAATAATTTTAAATACGTTAGAATAACTTTTGTCTCGGTCAAGGCGTATTGATAGCCATTCATCCCTTGAGCAAATCCATCAACAGTCCTATGTATCCCGACTAAATATTGAAGATTGAGCAAGCCCCATGATAATGGCAGTACCAAGATGATAAGGAAAAAAGGAAATATTCTTTTCCAATCACCTCCTCTTTCGTTTTTGAAGATAAACCATTGATAAAAACAAATCATAAAAGGCAAGGACACCGAATTTTCTATGCTCAACATGCTCAAAATAGCGCATACAAGAGAACCCACGTAATAAAATCTTCCCTGGCCCGAGCCCTTATTTCGATCCCATAGTAAACTGGCTTTGATATACAAAATTAAACAAGCTAAATAAAAGAATGCCGCTAATAAAACAGCTCGCTGGACAATGTAATTAACCGCCTGTGTTTGTATCGGGTGGGTTTAAAAAATAGCTGCCACGAAGAATGAAATCCAAGAAGCATCCCTAGAAGCGATCCCTACTTTTATGATCGGCGCATCCAAGGTCAAGCGCATTAATTGCCAAACCAAAATCGATGTAGCCACATGAATCAATACACTGACAAGATGATAGCCTATGACATTAAGACCACCCCAATGGTAACTAAGAGCAAAAGAAAAATAGGTGACAATGCGCGTCGGCCAGAATGACCAAAGATGATAAAAATTGTGAATATTTCGAATGGAATCGTTGATGACGATGGACGGAAAATCATCCAAATGAAACGAATTAGACAGTGAATTGGAATAAATCAAGAATCCCAATAAACATAAGGTCAGAAAAACAGCCATCTTATATAGCTTTTTTTAGTTCTTCAATTATATGGGTATTGAGACCGAAGGCTTTGGTACACCAGGAGGCGGTCATTTCTTTCTTGTGTTCTGCCCATAGTTCGCCCCAGCAATTCCAACCGCTGTGAGGGCCTTGACGATGCACCCACGGACTATTGGGGTAATAACCCAAAATCCCATCGGGAAACATATGATTCTTCACAGCTTTATACGTCCAGTAATTCCAATGAAAACCAAAATCATTAAAACACTTAAGCTCATCCCGTAAATAGATGTGCTCATTAAAACAACCTTGACGGTAATTTACGCCAAACTCCCCCACATGAACAGGCCTCTTTTTCTTTTGAGCAAAGCGATAATACCCCTCCATGCGACGACGAAGAATATCTTTACCAAATTCAGCCCATGGGTAACGGATAAATTGTATCAAGTTGAAAGCAAATTCCATAGGCTCATAAAAATGAATACTATACACCCAATTATCATCCTCAAAATCATCCAAGACATCAATCTGCTGGGCCCAATGTTTACCTTCAATAAAAAGAATATGGTTCTTATCACAACGACGGATGGCCTTGATCGCCTCATGGTAAAATTCATTTAGAAGCCCTGCATCCTGCAACACTGACTCATTGAGGAGATCGTAACCGGCGATGATATCTTCATCTTTGTAACGATCAGCTAATTTTTCCCATAAAGCATAGGTTTTTTGACGATTAGATTTTCTTGTCCACAACTCTGTCTTGCCGTTCAAACTATCAGAATGCCAATCAGGATTTTGAGCACCTGGGGCTGCATGTAAATCTAATATTAAATAGACCTTGTATTTGCGCGCCCAAACTATTGCCTTATCCAAATAGGTGATGGCACGAGCGTCCATCCCAACCTTGTAATGAAATGGCAATCGAATACAATTCATACCCCACGAAGCCACTTGCTTAACATCTTCCTCGGTAATAAAATTATCCCTAAACTTGGCTATAAGCTCATTTAATGCCTTGGCGCCACACTGCTTGGCAAATTCTTTCTCAAAGCTCTGCTGAGGCAAGGCGGGCGCATTGACAAAATAAGCTTCCATCATCAGCCAGCCGCCAAAATTGACCCCTTTGAGACGTACTTCCTTACCATTAACATCGACGATTAAGGACCTATCCCTCTTTAAGAATTTTTTACTCATATTAATTCCTTATTTTTTAAGATTCGTATAAACTCTCCGGCAGCTGATGAATCAGCCGTAATAGAACCGTCGTTGTGTCCGCCATGAATTTCTAGAAATTCTTTAGGCTCTATAGCCGCTTTAAAAAGTTTTTGCCCTACCCAATACGGAACTACTTGATCCTCCGGGCTATGGATAAATAATTTAGGGACAGTCAATCGACTGACCTTTCCAATAGAATTGAATTTAAGACTTAGAAAGAAAGGTGGGACAAATGAATAATGTATACGGGCCATGTCCTGGGCATTGGTGATAGATGACTCGACGACCAATAAAGCCGCGTTGCGGCATGTAGCCAAGTCAATAACCACCGCTCCACCTAAAGAAGCCCCATAAAGAATGATATTTTTCATATTCACATCGCCACGCGAAACTAAATAATCATACGCACCCTCTGCATCCAAATAAATACCTGCTTCTGATGGTTTACCCTTACTTTTGCCGTAACCACGGTAATCAAAAATGAATACATTTAATCCCAGATCAAAAAAGAATTTAATCTTAAATAATCTATCACTGATATTCCCAGCATTGCCATGGGCAAAAATTAAAGTCGACTTTGCACCGGCTTTCTTTAAATACCATCCATTAAGGACAATATTATCCTTAGATTTAAAATAAATATCCTCCCAAGGCAAATCCATGACAGACGGGTCGACAGGCATCTGACGACTTGGAAAAAATACACCTGCAGATTCCAAATAACGCACCAAGGCAAAAAACCCTACCGTCATCGCCGCAAGGATCATAAAAATATTAAGAATTATTTGAGACATGATTTTTACGGATTACGTTGAGGTATCAAGGCAAGCATTAAACGTATGGCTTTGAAAATATCTTCAATACGACATGGCTTGGATAAATAATGATCAGCACCAAGCTCTACGGCCCTTTTATAACTAAGGACTTCATCATGCGCAGAAACAATGATAACCGGCTGCCACCTTTTACTCGGGGGATTGCTACGCAAGCGGCTTAATACGGCCCAACCATCCATCTTAGGCATATTCAAATCCAGAATGATGATATCAGGCATTTCACTGACAATCTTATCCCATGCCTCCTGACCATCCTTAGCAGTAACGATCTCATAGTTCTGGGAAGCAATTTTCCGGGCCATGATCTCACGGATCACGTCCTCGTCATCAGCTATCAATATTTTGATCGGATGAGGATTCATCGGGCTGACGAATAATTCTTAAGGTCGTAATGAATCAAATTCTCCGGCATCTTTATACGATCAATCACCACCTGAGCCTTGGTGAAAAAATCCGTGGCCATGGTATCGTGATAATCGGAGAATACCACCACCCTTTTAACACCAGCGCTGATCAGAGCTTTGGCGCAGGTAGTACACGGCATATTTGTGACATAGGCTGTCGATCCGTCAACCGCATGACCACGACGGGCCGCCTGAACAATCGCATTCATCTCTGCATGTACCGTACGCACACAATGATTATCTACAACCAAACATCCCACATCTTCGCAATGCTCATCACCTGGGATGGAACCATTGTATCCGGTTGCAATGACATTCTTATTCTTGACCAATACGGCACCACAATGCATGCGCGGGCAAGTGGCACGTTCGGATGCCAACATCGCCAGTTTTAAAAAATACTCATCCCAATTAGGTCTTTTAGTCATAAATAATTCCGCCTCTTTTCTTATCTTAACAAATTCCGCTCTTAAACAAAAGCCAATCTTTGGATAATACGGCCCGCGGCATCTTGAAAAATCGATGATGAGGGCAACAGACTTAAAACGATATACGCCTCCCGATCAAAATCAAAAAAATACCCAGGATAAACAGACACATGATCCTCTTTGAGAAACTCCAAAACCCATTCTTCTTCTGATTTAATCGCTGGAATTCTCAAAGTGGCATACCATCCTCCCTGAAGAAATAATAATTCCGTGTGATCATTTAAATGATCTCGTAACCATTGCCAATTATCTTTGACCCTGGAAATGATTTGTTCCTGAAGCCGTGGCGCATATCCTAGCCAATCACTCAGAGCATTCTGCACCGGTGTATTGACAGATAAATACGTATCGGCAATAATTTCTAAGCGAGCCATTGATTCTCTCAATATTCCTGAGGGGCCAGAAGCCAGAATCCAGGCGCATTTCATCTGGGGCAATGCTAATGTTTTAGATAAACCACTCAACACGTAGGTCAAAACTTCCTGATTACCAACACAAGAGACAAAATCACCCTGCAATAACGGGTAATCAAAAAAGACTTCGTCAGAAATGATAGCCAACTGATGCTTACGGCAAAATTCATTGAGGGCATTTAATTCTCCACGACTCAAATACGAACCTGTAGGGTTATTAGGATTAACTAAAATAATAGCCTTGGTTTTAGCATCCACACAGCGTTCTAAAGCCTGAATATCTAATCGCCATTGACCATCATAGTTAAGCGGGTAATAATCAAAATTAACATCATTGATCTCTAATAAAAATTGGAACAAAGGATAACTGGGTGCCGGAATCAAGACTTTCTCACCAGGGTTAACCAAAAGCCTCATCAAAAAAGAATACGCTTCAGATGTACTTGCCGTGAGAATAACATCACTCGCTGAGACATTCACACCTTGACGGGCATGATAATATTTCACTACCTCCGCCCTGGCCTGACCCATGCCACAAGCATCCGGAGTGTAACACAGATTCTCCGGTAAATTTAAAGCAGCGAGCATCCCTTCGGGGTAAACAAAGCCACAACTCGTTGGATTCGAAGCTGTTAAATCCAATATGTTAACACCTTGCTTACCCAGCTCTTCAAGAACTTTATTTAAGGCGTTGGTCTCCTGCTGCCAATTAGTTCGATGGGCGAAAGGAAAATTATCCATGAGCTTGTTTCAGGCGGGCTAATTCCTGTTCTTTGATGGCAAAAGATTTCTTAAGCTCATCAAATTCACTTTTAGCCACCCACTGAATATCCTCGCGCTTCTCTTTTAATTGTGAATTTTGATACTTTAATTCCCGAATATCACGGGCATTGGCCTCCAGGGTGCTTTGCTGACTGCTAGCCTTAATAGATATTTCTCTTTTTTCTTCGACGATTTGCTCATATTTAATCTTAATTTCCTGCAATTCACGTTCCAGACGCAGACGATTGGAATGTTCCTTTTCCAAGTCACCTTCCGTGCGATAGATCTGATCCTTGAAATTTTTCTCATGTTGCTTAAATTTCTCGATTGTCTCCTGCTCCTTTTCACGCCAACTCTTTTCAAGAGATAATTTCTCAAGTAATTCCTTAACCTCAGCCTTATCGGCTTCCGCTAATTGTAAAGCCCGCCTTTGATCCATCTTCATCTTTTCAATCTCACCCTGCAGCGATTGATTATGCTTCTCCCATCGCTCGGCAATGGCCTTCCAATCCTTACTGTTGTCAACAACCACAGGCTCCGGCGTCGCAATAGTCTTTTTTTCCTTTTTCTTCTTGGCTTTGACAGCAGGATCTGCAGGCAACATGTAGATAACAACAGCCAATGCTAATAAAACGGCAAAACTCCAAATAATAATCCAAAACATATCACATCCTTTTTTTTTGAAAAACTGTATATCAAAATACCACAGAATTCGATGAAAGGCAAAAGGCGTTTAGGGAGTTCCTAATACTTCCAAATTACGGCGGGCTTGGGCAAAGTTGGGATCTATACGCAGGGATTGCTTAAGGCTTTGATAAGCATTTTTCCTGTCCCCCAAATGAACATAGACATAGGCCATATTGTTATACAAAGCAGCATCTTCCCCGGCGACTACAACCGCCAACATATCTTTATCCAAAGCCCTAGCCCAATAACCCATGGCGCTGTCATTCTGGGCCCAATCAAAAAGAATTTCTTTTACATAAACTAAATAAAACTTTTGAGCGGCCACGTTAGTTGTTTTCTTCACATAATTAGACATGATCAAAAAAGCCTTTTTAAAATGCCCGTCAGCTTGCTTAGGCTGGCCATTAAAATAATACGCCTTAGCCAAAAGCAATTGCCCCCGGCCAAAATTCGGTTCAAAAATAAGCATACGTTCAAATAATGCTATTTCACCGTTCCAAAAAGTATTTTGATTCCACGTCAATAAAAGGCAGGTGGCCACAATAAAACCTAATAGCCAATTTTTATAATGCTTTAAGAAATAGTCAGCCCCAGCAACAAGGACAATAAGAATGCCAACTATCGGCAAATACAAAAAATGCTCGGGTGTTAGAATAAAGGAATACTCATTGATCAAAGGAACAATATTAAGAACAGGAAGAAGTGCTGCCAGAAACCAGCCTAACCCCAAAAATAACATCAGCCTCGTCTGAGGCCAACGTTTACAAACATAGAAAATAACGCTTATACCTATTAAAGCCAATCCCCATGAAAGGCTGTTAGATTGCAAGATATCCGTACTGCGGTAATAGTGCAAATCATAAGGACAAAGGATCAAGCGCAAATCCATCTCTAAAACCCTGGGGATGGCTGCTAATCGTAGATAGAATTCACCGGGTGATGCCATGATATGTTTAAACAACGATTCACTCGTTACTAGCTGACGCAACCACATCAAGAACCAAGCAGCAATACTAAAGAAAATCCAAGAACGAAAATTCTTTTTTCCACGACTATAATCAATCACCATCAATAACGGGACAAACAACACGCTCTGTTCCTTGCTTAAGAAAGCGATCACAAAGAATAATAAACTCATCAGATACCATTGATTAAGGTAAGCATTAAGGGCTAAAAGCACCCCTAAG